>JADEYI010000381.1_pt1 | contig 65719 bp, 86 predicted proteins | sample 8542331 | NCBI WGS metagenome assembly JADEYI01 (sample SAMN16510988, study PRJNA670497) | mine drainage metagenome | isolation source: biofilm near Copperflume 1 | place: Germany: Marsberg coppermine Kilianstollen | collected 2018-02 | reverse complement strand
CCCAATCAACCGTGGGCACGGTGCTCAGTATTTGTACCGCCCCCCGCCAGCCGGGGCCAAATACTACACCGTATGCCGCACCATATACTACAGTATATACTGTATATATCGCAATCAATATATATTGATTAATAATATTGCGATTGCATTGTTGCAACTGCATCCGAACTGAGTCAGCCTGAGTACTAGAATGCCATTCGAGTTCGGCCATGGCCACATGCCCATTAGTGGGGTCGGAACTCATGCACATGGCAGTCCTTCCGTTGTTGAGAGATGTTGATGAATGACGTGCAATTGCTCAGCACGACTACACGACCAGGGAAGAAGCCCACACTTGCATGCAGATCGCCCACACTTGCATGCAGTAATGATGACAGGACGATGAGTCAGCAAATGGCTGCTTGAAGTTTCCGAAAGATCGGCTTCAGAACGCCTTGTACAGATACAAGGTATCCCTGTCTCAATGGATAGCAAAATGAAGAAGAAAAGCAAGAGAAAGAGCGCCGAAGATGCCGGTGCACAGCAGGACGGCAGCACTCCTGTCAAGGAGAGAAAGAGCAAAAAGAGGACTAAAGAGGTCACTGAGAGGTAATATCCTAATACGTTTGATTCTTTATTGTGGCTTGTCATTTGTCAGACTGCTGCGTGGATCATTGGTAGAGTACCTACTTGTTGATCTCAAGATCAACCCACCAGCCGAAGTCAATACCTCTCCCTTCCGGAGCTGGTCAGATAACACTCGATCAGAAAGAAAGTATTTGGCATTTCTTTGCTGTTAGTGCCGCTGCTCTTGACAGCCAAATGCTGCAGATTGGTGGAAATCTACTTGCAGTTCGGACCAGTGCAGTGCAGAGCCCCTTTCCTACACAATTTTGAATGTGAAAGCTTGGTGCACATGCGACAATAATGAGTTGTGGGGACCGCACAGTGCACCGGTGGAGCAGGACAGTAAGAGACAGAGGAGGCCTTCAACTCTCTCCATAGCCGTGGCAGCTTCAGTGATCGACAACGTCCAATCCGCAGAGCTGGCGACACTTGTTGCGGGGCAGATCGCGCGCACGGCAGCCATCTTCAATGTGGATGAAGTTGTGGTCATCGATGAGTCACCCGGTCCCAAGTGAGCCCCCGCCTCGTCATTGTTTTTCTGCCTCTCCAGGGCTCTGCAACCTGATTGTCTGTCCAATAGTCAGCAGAGATTACCAGTGCCGCGTTTACTCAGCAATGTATGCTGTGGCTTGCTTGTGAAATACGCGACGACCCGGCCAGTGGTCAAAGTGCCGATGATATCTGTGTTGGCTGTAGTGGACGTGTGGGCAAGGGAGCGGCCTTCCTTGTGCGCGTGCTACAGTTCATGGAGACACCGCAGTACCTGCGCAAGTGAGCTCTGCCTGCTGCTGACCCTCAGCATTGCTTCTGTCCTTTGTCTTGCCTTCTGATCCACTGAAATGCTGCTTCAAAAAATTGCATGGAACAAATCCGTGGATCTGGCCCTTTCAGAGGAGCAGGACTGCCTTTTTGTGCGATCCAGTGAAAGCAGAGCTGCCTGGAGCATCTGCTGGGGGTATCAAGGGATGCCACATAGTCAAGTATGGGGGAGCAGCCCAGATGGACTCCTACATGCAGATACTGCCACGCTGCAACGAGCAGAGCAGTCCTCTGCTCCCAGGGCATGCTGGAGCAGTCGACCCATTGCACAGCATCACACTTCGGGGTCTGGGCCCGGCGTTTGCGGTAAAGTGTAAAGTGCCACGCGGCGTTACATTCAGAAGGGGTATAAAGGGATTGCTAAAGGGTGGCGCGCGCATCTTGCAGGGCGCTGTGCCCGATGCACCGGGACCTGCGGCTGGCCGGGCAGCTGCCGCCGCTGGACGCGCCCCACCACATGCGCGCATCCGAGTGGCGCCCCTTTCGCGAAGGAGTCGTCGTGCGGTCAGCGGTAGGGGCTGGTTCTCTGCTGGACGTCGGCCTTGACAAGGTGAGTCATACTCTCGTGGTCCTCTCCGGCATTCAAACTGAATTTCTCCTCTTTGCAAGGCCTCACATGGCGCTGATGGGATCATCATCATCATCATCACCATCATCCTGCATGACGTGATTCTTGCCAGTGTTCTGTATCTCAGAGGCTCCTGGGGTGCACTGTGACCATCTGCTCAGCAGTCATGCTCCCAAGCGCATGGGAGATGACTGCAGCAAGCAGAAAATGTCAGTTCCTTTAGCACATGACACACTGCGGAAAACGAGGTGTCAACCGCAATTCTGAACATGCTGCCAGCCTAGCTGAAACGCAGATTGCATATGACTTTCCTTTTTGCTGCATCGGCACAATACGTGCCACCAAGTGGCAGAGCAGAGAACCTTATACCAGGATGACTGCTTTGGAGGCACTGCTCTGGTCTGAAGGAGCAGCTGAAGAGCGGATATTGTGTGCAGGTCGCTTTCGTGCCAGAGGCGCTGAAGCAATCGATGCGAGTGACTTTGGAGATGGGGGAGCAGCCACGGCCGCACAGGGTCGAGGGGGGACCCCTGGGAAAGGGTGTTGACACGCTAGAGGGCAGCGTTGTATTGCCCTCAGACCCCCGAGCCAAATCTGGCACGTACTGGGGATACACAGTGAGAATCGCCTCGGGCCTCTCTGCTGTCTTCTCAGAGTGCCCATACCAGGTATCTGCACCTCACTTGCTGCCGTGGTGAAGGCTTTGAGCTACACATCTTCTGTCCTATTAAGTCAGTCTTGCACATGAAAATCTCAGCAGACCAGCTGCTCATATTGCGTTGACGTTGACTACATTTGCATGAGCTCATCGCTTGGTATTGTGTCACCTTCTGTACAAAGCCCATGTGAGGTCCGCTTGAATTTCCTCTGTGGAAAAGTAAAGAAGCATCATGGTGCTGCAAGCATAAGCAGCAGAGGCTAGGACACCACTGCAAAGCTTCTGTGGTGTAATTTTAAACAGCGCTCTGTGGGTGCTGCAGGAAGGGTATGACTTGAAGGTGGGCACTTCAGAGCGCGGCAGTGTCCAGTCAGCGGCCGAGCTGCAGCTGCCGCCACATCAGCATGCACTCATTGCATTTGGGGGGCCTCAGGGACTGGAGGAGTGCCTCAAGAGGGACCCAGGGAAGGCAGTGGGAGATGTGGAAGAGCTCTTTGACTTGTGGCTGAACACATGCCCTGGCCAGGGCAGCAGGACAATACGGACCGAAGAAGCCCTGCTCATATCACTTGCCTACTTCCAGCCTGCGCTGCAATCAGCCCAAAATGCAGATGCAGGAGGAGATGCACGTTTGAAACAATAGACTTGAGCGAAGAGCAACGTTAGGAGTGTGTTTATTGGAATTTTTTCATTACTGACTGCGGCATTCACTATGCATGTAAAGGATACTGTTGCAGCGTTTCAGCAGAGCACACTGTACACACATGCACATCAATCTTGAGGCAAGCGGATGCAAACGACATGGCGCGCATCCGCCACAATACTGGAGTACGGAATTGGATATTCGCTGTTTCATTGAGGATAGAAGCACGGCTGACTATGCTTATCCAATACTACAGGGGCTCAACGCTGCGGTGGTTGACAGGTTACCTGGAACACCGCCTGAACTGGTTCCCCATACTGACCGCAAGATATCAAGAATTTCCTGTAGCTTTGCTTCTGAGCCTGTAAAAATGACACGATACTGTACAATATCATCAGCATATATTAAAACCCAGCAGGCCTCGCTCTGGGTTGGTCTCTTGCACTTGGTGTGGTGCCCGTCAAGACTATAAGTAACATGCCCAGGTGGCGGACCCTGTGCTCAATGCGCCTAAAAATGCTATCCAAAAAGGCATTTAACAGCATGGGTGCATTGACATCACCCTGCTTGAATCCTGTGGAGACTTCAAACCAACTCTGGCTGCCTTTATGGTCTGTTTGCATGGCACACTCATGCAAGTCCCTCAGGAGGCCCACCAGTTTGGCAGGAGCTCCCTGCTGCTGCAGCAAGCACCATGCTAGCTCTCTACCCACAGAGTCATATGCTTTACTCAAGTCAATTAAGCACAAACTGGTCTCATTGGCTCAAATGTGATTCAATTGGTCTCATAAATCTTGGTGGCAACGCCTTCCAAATACGCACAGCCTTTTCTTTGCGTTGAGCATTTTTAGGAATCTGGCCAAGTCTATAATCCTCATGCGACGTGTGTGCATGTCTGCTTCATATCACACATTGCAAGTGGCAACCTCTTTGGCTGCACCACTGTCCACGGCAGTGGTAAGAGGATCTTCCAGAGATGACTTAGGCTTCTGCGGCAGAGCAATCTAGATCACAAACCCGATCACCCTCAGAATAAAACCAATGCCCAGGGCCGGTAGCAACATTGCCGGAAAGAATCTGGCCAACTGTGCAAGAAAACTATAAGCATCCGCCTTCAGGCACTCTGCGCTGGCACATTCTGCCCTTGGAACTCCTGAGAGCAAAAACAGCCCCTTAATCCCTTTCAGGATTGTTTCCGATGCTCCAAAAAGCAGGCACATGAACAAATTTCAACAAACTAGGATGCAGACATGTAAAGGCCAACACTAGTGCTGCATGCTTCCGTGTTACTGATCATGTGAATAGAAATAAGTATCTCACCTTCTGTGCTTGCCAGGAGTATCGAAATGATGGCGTATATAGAGTAGGACAACAAGTATGGCAGGGTTAAGAAGCTGATCTTGGCGCAACCCCACGATTATTTTGGCCAAAAGGACGTACACACCAGAAGGTTGACCACATCATGTCGGCCATCGCGTGTTGCAAACAGCACGCCCCGGGTGATGGCCCACTCTGAACAAATAAGCAAAGCCGCTAAAATGGCATAAAAAGTCCAGAGTGCCGCATCGTACACGAGCACGGGAACGAGAAGAGCCTTCAGGCTTGTTAGCAGAGAAATCGAAGGGTAGGAAATAGCGGCCGTGGTGCCTGCAGCACATAAACCGTGAGGATCTCGCCCCAAAAGCTCAGCTGGAGTGTGTATCTTCGACACTTGCTAGGAGCATTGCACAGCCAAGTATTAATAGAGGATGTTTCCGGGTCTTACCAGCGATAAAGAAAAGAATGGCATACGTAACAGCGATACCGAAGGAGGAGAGTATGGAGAAGAAAATAGCGCCTAGGGAAGGTGAAATCGTCCACGGTGGGCAAGAGCGTGGTGAAGACATTGAAGATGCCTAATTCTTTCGATGCTTTGTTACCTCGTTATATGAAGGGAGAAATGTTCCTGAGACCAAGAATTGCTTTGTGACAGACGAGCGACCCCTCCTGAACATCCACGCAGCATCCGGCGTTCCCTTGAGTGGATCTATCGTTACTCATAAAATCTAACTCTTTCAAATTAAGAGAAATGTATTTGCCAAAATCAGCAACTTGTCAAAGATGGGGCAGCTGTTGTTGATAAGTGCATGTTAGCAGAATTTGAATGTACGCATGGGCTTGGTCTGTGCAATTGTTGTTGGCCAACCATAGTGCTTGTGAACATGGACAAGCGGTGAGCTAAACCGTTCTCTGGGGAAGGGTCAACCGATTGAGGTTGCAGGATTTTACTCCTCAACTAAATCATTGTCTTTACAGGGAGGCCCATCAACAGCAGAAAAGGCGTGCAACTGTCCTATCATGCCATTCATACAAACGCAATGCTCATCTAGAGACCCCGTCAATATTGCTGCGCAGTCAAATTGATTTGCTTCTCAAAGCCTTGGGTTTACCTGGACTAACCGTGGTGCAATTGCCAGCACTGTCTGCCAGCATCTAGGTTTACTGCTTTTCAGAAGATTTCTCTTTTCCATCCTTTTCCTTCTCTTCTTCCTCATCCTCATCTTCTGAGCCGCTCTCCTCAGTCCCACTGTCCTCGCTGTCCCAGTCACCTATTGAGAAATCATGAGGAACCGATCAAGGCATGCACCACAGCACAGCAACAGCAGCAACAGCTGCAGCAGCTCAGCCATGAAAGTGTCGGTGCAGACTCATCGATCATGATCGTTGCCATGAAACACACTCCACGCTTAAACTACATCAAGAGAAGAGAGATGCAAGACATACAAGGCAATGCAAGCGCCAAAGAGCTGCCTCGCAGCGCTAGTGCCACACAAGACATACATGATATGGTCAACTACTGCGCCTGCGCCCATGCACCCAGAGCAAGCCAAGAACAAATGATTGGGCTGCAGCGGCAATCAACGGGGAACAGGAAACAAGCCCACGAAACAGCGCAGGTCATGAATTACAATAGGCATGTGCATGTATGTGCGCGCATGTGCCGGCGGCCCACCTTCCTCCTCATCGTCCTCGTCATCCTCGTCCTCGTTGTCGCCCCGTTCGTCGGCGTTGTCATCCCTGGCCGCCTCGTCTCCCGAGGCGTGCTCTCCGCGCGCGTCACTTTTCCCCTTCCCGCCGCGGCCCTCCTTCTCGGCGCGCGTCTGCTCCGCCACGCGCAGCTTGAACGCCACCGACCGATCGCACCCCGCCCAGCTGTCTGCAAGCGCACGCACCACCACATGGCTGAGAATCTGCTCATGGGACTTGTGTGGAGAACATGTGCAGAGCGTCTGACAGCCTGGGCTTTGTTGAGGAGGCTTGAAGACGTAAGAGACATTTTCTGAAGTTCAGCAGGAGTTCAGCAGGTGCTCTACTCTGATCTGTATGCAGACAAAAAGGGCAGGTTTGTGAGAATCTTCACTAACAGTGCCACTGCTGCCATTGTGCCGCGCATAATCCAGAGAAGGATCAGGTTTTGTCAAGGCTTCACATTTATCAAACCATGAGAAGCCCTTCACAGGTGCATAGGCACACCCGACACGCAGAAGAGAGTGAGGTCGTATTTGCCGGGCTTGGGCGCTCGGAACTTGACATCCACCAGCTGCCCCTGCGGGGCAGCCGCCGCTGACTCAGCCGCCCGCGCAGCTTCCTCTCCCTTCTCAGCAGCTGCCGCGCTGCTGCCATTGGCCGTCACCGGCACCTCCCCTGCCTCCTTCTTTCCACTGCATCAGCACGTGAACAGTTGATCAATTTGCAGCTTTGAGCAAGTCATAGTGCAGATGCCTGCACATGCGCAGGGGAGAGGTGTGCTAAAGAAATTCCGGACACAAGGAAGAATTTGCCCTGCCACAGAAGGGTTCACCCCAAGAGCATAAACTACAACGAAAGACATCCTGAAAGTCAGGGGCGCAAATTCTCCAGCAATTAAGGCTCTGCGACGGCTCTTGCCACCCGGGGGTGTGACTCAGACCCCAACAGGTGCGCGCGTTCCCAACAGATTTTAACTGCAAACGCAGATGAAACTTCTCTATGTGGGTTCAGGAACCACCTCTGGCGGCCGCCTTCGCCCCCGGTGAGCAGCAGCGGCTGTTTGGCGCGCTGCGCTGTGCATTGCGTCAGCCCGGCAGCCTCCGCTTCCACAAGCGCCGTTTCAGCGCGAGTGTAGACGGTGTTAGTCACCGGGTCTGCCACGATGAAGTTCCACTTCTCCGGCTTGGGGTACGGGTACAGCGGCGCGTACGCCAGCACCGAGGTCCCCTTGGGTGGCTGCGTATCTGCAAGCATACAGAATCCGATGTTTAATAGGCTGCTAAAAGAGTGACTTTTAAAAGTCTGAATAGAAGGCTGTGCAAAAGCACAGACCGGAGCGTGAAAGTGCTACTGCAAAAAGATTGGCCAAAAAAAACGTGGCAATGAGATTACATGTAGATTGCAGATCAGAGTGTCAAGAGTCTGCCGCAAAAGAAGGTGTATTTGTTGTGTATTTGTTGGACTGTCCTTGATATAAAGCTGTTGACATGTGACAGTGCAGTGAAATCTTCAAAGTAATTTGCGGCGTCAGCATACACGCCCTGAACTGGTCTAAGCACTGGTCATTGCGATCAGGATGGTGATATTTCCCTGAAAACGACAAGATGGAGCCTTGAGCAGTGCTTGCTTCCTTGGAGTTCTCAAGAACGCAGTGTCCTTTTTGAAAATGGCATACCTGGAGATGCATGGGAAGGCCGTGACAGCACCACGCGCACAGAGCAGGTGACAATGTCAGTTTCCACAATCTGCGTCCCATCCGCCTCCCCTTCCACCTGCCACCCAACTCACACACCTCAGCTCACAGTCTTCAAGTATTTTGTGAAGCCTCTGAGCACACATGCCTAAACATGATGGCAGGGACATCGTGATGCTACATGGGTAAAGACACTGCAGATCCCTTCCATCATCTACAAGCAGTGGGAGAGGCATTGTTCTGGTGAGAATGCAAAGCACAATTCAGTCCTACCTGTAGCTGCACATCTGTCAATGTGACAGTCGGCAGTGACAGCAGTGACGTGGCAGCCTCCTCCGCCTGCTGCTTCGTCAGACCTGCAGAGTTGTGCACCCATCAATCTCGCATCCTTAAGACTCACAGTGTTTGAGAATGCCGCCTTGAAGGGTACGGCAAACAGGAAGGCTTGCAAGGTACCCTGGCCAATGCACTACATTTTGTGAGAGACCTTTCAGGAGGCGAACTAAGTGCACCTACTCATTAAAAGCAAGTGGAGATCTCTATCACGGTCATGCACGATACAGTGGCTGAGGAAGGCATCAAGAAGATGAAAACACAGCCATGATGAAGGCGGGGCCTCACCAGAGGTGACGAAGAGCTCCAGGCGCTCCTCAGGGTCCATGGCTGCGAGCTCTGCCAGGCTGCGCATCTTCTTGCGGCCCAGCTTCTTCAGCACGTCGTAGTCAAAGTGCGGCAGCTGCAGCAGAACGCTCGTGTCCGCGCCACCCTGCAGTGCAACACAGCCGCAGCGCATCTCAGACACACTCGTGGACATGGGATGATGTCTTAATTGCAAAACCTTATTCTAGTCTCTGTTGGACCAGAAAGACATGCCCTCAATCTGGCATGTGCTGCTGGGAATTGCAGTTGGGCGCCGTTATAGTCAAAGACGGGGCGGGGCCTTCACTCATCATTAGCATGAGAATTAGAGACACAACAAAAGTACTGCATCGTGGAGAACGATGAATTTGCGTGCAGGCACCAGCGTCGTCATACAAGATTGGCCTTCACCCATGAGCTACAGCCAAGACACCCCAGTTTGATAGGCTGCCATACCCACGCTGCTGCGACTCACCTACTCAACATGGACTGGGAAAGTCGTGCTTTACGGTGGGGGAGCTACTCCTTGTAAGCAATACCTGATGCGAGAGGAGAGAGGACAAGGTATTCACCTTGGCGCCGCCCTGGCTGAGGGATTTGCGCGCAACGATGCTCATGGCCTGCGTGATGCACTGCGCCATCTCCAGGCACCCCACCGTCGGCGACAGCCACCCGTACCCCTGCGGCGGCCGCGCCAGATTCGCGATGTTTATCATCTCCTCCAGGAATTGGGGCGACTGCACGCAACAAACACACCACGTGTTAGCTCTTTCTGTGCACTGCCATACTTGGGACATCTCAAGCTACCTTACAAGCTTAGGTAATCCTAAGAAAAATCTGCCAATAGATCCTCGCACTGCCGTATTTGGGGCATCTCAAGCTACATTACAAGCTTGGGGGATCCTAAGAAAAAATCTGCCGATAGATCCCCGCTCTGCACCTAACCACTTCTGCCATAGTAGAAATGGCACGTGCTTATTGAAGGGTCAAATTAATGACTATGCACATGAAATGAGTTGCTGTCCACCTTTGTTCATGTCCTGCAAATTCCCGCTTCTGTGGGGTTCCATGCAAACTACGCCATGGATTCCAGGGGACTAGGTGACCTCTTCTTTCAGAGCATTCCTCCTTGCAAATGGCTGTTGGAGAGCACCAGCATAACGTCACAGCTGAGATACACGTCCTGATTATGGGTTTCCAGTGAACGTGGCCAAAAAAGCCAGGTACTCACAGGATACCAAGAAGGGCCTGGTGTGCACGCACAGGCACAACGAGAGGTCAGCTGTCTGCTTGGCAATCAAAGAATACAATATGTCCTGAAGGACTGTTCTGACTGTGGTGTGGGGTATCTGGCGCTGATGGTCTGTGAATCCACGTGCAAAATGAGAACGTATGCCCTCCCTCATGATACAGCGCACAACAAGCAGAGTTTGTCTAAGCCTCTTGAACTACTTTGCAGGACAGGAGAGTCCTGTCATGCTTTATGATGTCCAGTGGAATCTCGCTCTCAAGGAGTTTAAAAGCCACCGCCGAAAGAAAATTGTAATACAAGTGGTAATAAATTCCCATGCAACGGAGCGGCAAAATGCCTAGAGGCGAGAGCACCACAGGGCACCACAAATGGACTTACTTTCTGCCATCCCACCCTCCCTGCTCCCTCACACCCTCCCTGCTCCCTCTCAAGAGGCAGAAAGACTGAAAGAAGTCTAAAATCTGTTCACATATCATTATTCCTGCGGGATATGTTGGCAGACACCCTGCGAACGGTAGCGCACCTTTTTGAGGACGTATTTCATGTCGTTGGCGAAGATGGGTGGCACGGGCGCGCGAGAGAGATGCGCCAGCAGCAGCATGTTGCACTTCACAATGGATGGCTTGCGCTTCCAGAATTGCGGCTTCTCCTGTTTTGCCAGCATGCCACACAGCTCATACCAGGCTCACACTTGCCACTTTGCCGCAGCACACTTCCAAGTGAATGTCAGCAAACGGCCATTTCCCCGCTATACTCTCAACATGTCATCCAAGATCTGGGCAGAAATCCTGTGCATCTACTGCCGCAGGTTCTCAAAGTGAGCCCTCTGCCTCAGGAAAGGCGTCTCACAATCGCATGTCCGGTCTCCAATGTCTGTAACAATTGTCTCATCAGGCAAGTATGGCCAGCTGTGCAGTCTCTGTATTGCAACCCCCCACAGCTGCACTCACACAGCAAGGCCCATGGAAGTTTCAGAGTCAGCAACTCCTCCGACAGCCTGAGCGCACCTTGAGGTCTGGGTGCACGCGCAGCATGGTGCGGCGCAGCGTCTCGAGGCCCTCGGCCTGGTCGGAGGGCGTGGGCAGCATGATGAACTCGTACGCAAACACCAGCGTGTCCAGCACGCGCGCCAGCCCCTGAGACTCCTTCACCGCAAACTTCGACCTGGGCGCAAAACGCAATTGTCTCAATCAGGAGAATCACAGTCAAATCTGGCTGCTTCAGTACTGGTGGATGCTCAGAATGCCTTTGTTGAAGGCAGCAAGCAAATCCCAAGCAGCTGCGGGATGTGTACAACATCTTAAAAGAAGACATCTGCCAGTGTAGCCCGGCACGCCCTTCTATTCCAGCCTCCAGCCTCACCTGAGGAAGATCTCCAGCGTCTCGGTGGCCACATTGTTGGGCCCCATGTACTTGTTGGAGCGCAGCAGGTAGCAGGCGGCCACTATCAGCGGCAGCAGGATGCAGATGCCGATCAGGGAGATCAAAATCACTGGCGCAGCGTGCTTGTCGCGCGAAAATATCCACTCTGGCAGCGCCACGCCCATGTTGAGGGCCTGGGGCCCGTCTGGGTGCCCGTACTTCTCATAGTTCTCCCGCGCCGTGTCGTCTGCAGTGATAAGCAGACAACGTCATACAGAGCTGATGATGCCTCTGTTTTGGTATTATGCACAGCTGCAAATCTACAGCATCAGCGTAGGAGAGGTCTTGAGAACTTGAGTGAATGGCTTCACTGGTGTGGGTGCAAGCAGGACTGGTAACCACTGAGAGGTATGCAGCGCGCACCTGTCAGCGCCTTGTAAGCCTTTGTGATGGACTCGGCAAAGTAGGTGGCAGCTGCAGGGTCCGGGTTCTTGTCGGGGTGGAATATGAGCGACAGCTGCCTGTACGCCTTCTTCACCTCTTTCTCTGTTGCCCCTCTGTCGATCTGCACAACACTAACTTACTGAGGGCCAGCCAATCCTGTTTGCACCTCTTCAATTCGTGTCTCCCTCTATATGTATAGTATGCATAGATGGGGGTTGCCACTTGCTGGTGATATGTGGAAAGGTAGATTCACTGAAATACCAGTTGGCAGAGTCAGGGCTGTCGGCACTCACCTTGAGAATTTCAAAGGGATCAAAAGGCACTAGGTCGGCACTTTGGGTCTGCACGTAGACCACCAGGGCAACCCACACCAACCATCCAACAGCCAGCAGCACATTCTCGACTGTGAAGAATCTCCCCGCAAACCTGCTGATCGCCGACCTCTTCTTCTGTTGGACGCAACGAAAAAATTTCAGGTCTCTACTACTTGCCAGCACGGAGGTTTACACTTAGAACACCCAACAGAGGCGCAGGCATCCAGATCAGGACTCTCTACCACTAAAATTCTCAATGTGGGCGTACGCAAAGCATTGCATCAAGATTTACAGGAGCGAACTACTCGAACGTCTTCATAGACACCTTGAAAGACTGTCATCTTGTGCAGGCACCTTGATCGAGACTTTCTAGAGGGACTTACCGATTCCCAAGGTTTCACAACCTCGTCAGGCGCAGCTGCCACGCAGAGCTTGTATACAGTGAACGGTATGAGAAAAAGAGAGAATACCGAAAGGACAAACACAGCAAAAAGTGGCGAGCTGCCTGCCTGCTCCTCCATGGAATACTATCAAGTTTCCAGAGCAAATCTGATCATGCGTTCAATGAGAGAAATGACGAGGACTCAACATCTCAGCTTCATCGGAGTTTCTTCTGCCCCAAAATCTGGGACTGCATGAACGCACCCAAGACTCCCCATTTTCCAGCGCCATTTCCCTAGCCACAATAGGCAACACCAGGAGGAGCACACAAAACACTCGACGCACTGCTGAAGCCATCTCGATAATTTGCACATCATGCATCTTCAATTCAGGTGAAATAACAGTCAAGTGAAAACGCATGTTGTACAGTGAGAAATCTTCTGAGTGAAAGTGCTGGAGTGTGACCACTTTATGGGCACGCGTGCCCACACTAATTCACTTGACTTGGCGTGTACTAATATCTCTAGATCTTGCCAGTGTCAGTAAAATATAGCTTACATTTGGTATTGAAAATTCAGCTCATTCAGTCCTGTAGGGATCGTATTGTTAGAACCATCAGCTTGAGAACACGCTTGTGGGCACTATTGCGCGGCATCATGCAATCAAATACTAGCTATATCGTGCCGTGATCTTCTCGTTCAAGTCAATATCTCAACAGGGCAAAAGCTACATCAAACAGAAATCTGCGGATGTAGTCTAACATCAGACTTGGTTTTTGGTGCCTGGCACAAGAAAGGCACCGTGGGTGCTCAGTATAGGAAGGTACATCATACAAACATCGGTGGTGTGTGTGAGCATTCTTTCCAGCCAGCTTTGAAAGGAAGATACATTTTGAGGGCTGGTGAATGTTGGCCCTGCTGCGGCAGTCATTCACACGGCCAGGGCCACTTCTGGGCCCATGCACCCCCGCCTTGTGGCATCTGAGCCGCCAGATCAGCGTGTTGAGCGGTGATGAGAACGAATGCTTGCATGGTATGCCCTCTCCCAGCTCTGCATGCATGCATGTATCTCTGCACCTGTGCCGTTCCGCTGCATGTCTCCAATGATATTTTGAGGCTCAAGCATCGATGCCAGCTGCCAAAGCCGTGCGTGAAAAATTAGCATGGCTGCAAGGCGATCGGGGTAGCTGGACGCTGGCAGATCCTCCCCAAAAAGCCTGCCTGTATTGCACACGCCTGCCAGACTCCCGACTCTATCTCTGCTGCGCTCACAGGCTTTCGGCAGGGCACGATTGTGCCGCGGGTGGTGTCCTACCAGATAGGCCTCAGGCAGGCGCAGCTGGCGTTCGAGCAATGGCAGCAGTCGCACTGGCTGGCCCCCTCGAAGCTGCTGCACCGGGGCCTCATCAGCATGCATGCAGCCCTGCTGCCCTTCTGGCTCTTTGAGGCCACAGTCCATGTAGAATACACAGGTTAGTTCTTGCCATTGTTCCTTCGCACATTACTTTATGCAAGATGCCGTGGCGCTCGAGACTGCTGACTCAGGGTATGGTGCATGGTACACCAGTAGTCGTGTTATCTGCCATCCTGGGTCATCACTGCGCGGCGCCACGCCGTTCTGCATAAGCAGAGACAGCGCTCCACATCGGTCTGCTGTGCAACCTGCGCTTTTTGCGACCCCAATATGAGCAGTATTGGTAGTAAAGGCATTAGCAGTAAAGGCTTACTGTGTGCCAAGCTGATGAGCAACGACCCTCATTTCAATAATCGTCACGCATGCTTCTGTGCAGGGCAGCTGGGGTTCCCCATAGACCACAAGTCCATGGTGTGGAAGGACACCCACTGGCGGATAAGGGGCTTCAGGGAATACCCGTGGACACTGTCCAGCATGCAGGTGTGATTGATCTTCTGTTGGCTGTCAATTTGGTTGCTGTATCTCTGTCACTTTTAAGCTTGCATGTATATGATGTGCAGCTCTGTCGACTCCCCAACTTCATGATCTGATGGATCCTGTGATGCCAACGTCACAGAAGGGTAGATGTAGGGTGTAAAAATGCCTCTGTAAATTTGTGCACAGGTGTATGCCTCGTACAAGTACAGGAGGGATCTAGCAGAGGCGGCAAAGGTGGCGGGCATCATGGGCAGGAGCCGGCAGCTGAAGCGCTCAGAGGCCGAGCACCTGCTGGTGCGCTCAACCTCCCTGCTGCCTATCCCTGGCTCAAGATTGGGATATCCTGCTCTAATCAATCTAGGCTACTGAAGAAGCCAAGCCTCTCGCGCTAGTTCAATTCATCAGACAGGCTTACCGCAGAGCTCACAGGCTTATGCCAGGTTTCAGAATAATTGCAGCGTGCTTAGGCAATGGCACACTGAAAAGCGTCTTGGAACAGTGTCTGCAACTATACAGTGCAATTTTGCAGGCGGATGAGGTAGGCTGGGGAGATGGGGGAGAGGCTGACGTGGCGTTGGACCCCCCGACGGTGCGGCAGGCCATAGGCTGGTCATTCGCGCTGCGCAACATCCGGCGCTTGGAGACTGAGGAAGCCGCCGAGCAGCTTCGGCGGGAGACCGGCGCTGAGACCGTGCGCAATGTCAAGGCACGGCACACATGCCATGTTATTGCAGAGGACTTTTGCGTGTTGCAGATGGTGCAGGTTTGCTGTTTCGCGTTGTGAGAGAGGGAGGCGATACACTTGTGCTTGCCGCCTTGGGTCAAAAAGGCTGCATATACTGCTGCGTGGCTTACTTTGCACTATCTGCATCATATTCTCTCTGGCTAGCCGTCGCACTGTGCATGTTACAAATAATTGCAGAGCTACAAAGGCAGGCATAGTTCAAGCAAACTTTTGGTGACTACAATACTTACGTGGAGACCACAAAACACAGGGGTGTGTAAGTGGTGGAAGTTGCTGCGCAGGTGAGGGTGCGGACAGTGCGGAGGAGGGCGCGCCTTCTGTACCTGCCTGCCTACGTGGCGGACTACAAATTCGGTGAGGCCTTCAATGCGCACGGGGAGCGGCGCCCGCAGCGGTTCAAGGCCATCGTTTCTGGCATGGACGCCAGTCGCATTGCCGCCGAACGCCACTTCAGCCCCCATAAGGTCCGGCTTGTACTTCTGCATGGATCTCATATTGTGTCCTGTGTCTGCGCCGTACGCGTGTCCACAAGACTTTCATGTCTGAAACATGTATCCCTGAATGAGGGACAAATCAGAGAATAACATGCACCAATCTTGCAGCCTCTGTGGACAGCCACTTGCAAGCTGAAGTGCAAAACACCTAGCATGAATCAGCAAGAGCTATGTGGATATGTGTGAGAATACAGCTTGAGGGGTGTGAGACAAGGCAGTATCAAATTGCCAGAGTCAAAGGAGCCGGTGTGAATGCAGGTGCAAGCGGCAGCGGCAGGCGCGATGGCGCTGATAGGCCTGGCAGCTGGCGCTATAGAGCTGGGCAACAATGGGTCCCCCCAGCTGCTCTCCGCCACCTCAGCCTTCTCAGTCTTCATGGTCTGCTCCGCAGCAGGTGCAAACTCATCCCACACAAAAGTGTTCACATTATTTGGTACTGCTGTCCGACCATTCCAGAGAGATTGGGCATGTCTTGCAGGAGAAAGTTAAGAGTATGGTACTCAAATGGTGCTCAGTCTGCTAAAGACCTCTGTGTTCCAATTATCAAGCCTGGCTACATGGCCACTTCTTTACTGCAAGCACCTCATCAGCACTTTCTTGCCATGACATCGGCCTCTTCCTTCTCTTTTGTGTGCCAGCCCTGCTTTGCTGGGAGGTGTTTGATTATATAAATGCATGCATGCGTGATGTGAGCACATGCGGGCACATGTGGGCGTGCAGGGCTGGCGGCGCGGATGTCCACTCAGCTGATGAGGGAGCGGCAGGAGCAGGAACGCCTCGCAACGGAGGAGATGGACTTTGAGCGCATCATGGGCTGGGGGCTGGGGCCCATGGACGCGCTTGACCAGGAGCAGGAGGTGCGCAGTCGCTCACTGAGAACCTACTAGAACGTGACAGAGAATACAGAGGTTGGCAATGAGTTGAGGTTTTGAGAGTGTGAAAACAACAGGCAAAGCGGCACATGACAGGGATCGTAGAGGACTTTGATGATGTCGTGATACAGGTCATAGTTACCAAGCCTTGCAGAGTTAAGGAGTTCATGGTACAGCTGGTGTCACAGCATCCTCCACCAGCAAATGGGACATTATAAGCCCCTCTCAGTCAGAATTCCTGCCTTGCTCGTTGCCCAGTAGGACTTGCTTGAGCTTGAAGTCTCCTAGTAATGTACGTTCAAACAAGGCAGACCCAGGGGACATGACTCGCCGGAATTTCCAGCAATCCTGGTGTCATTGCCGAGTCCTTAATCCCCCTGCATCCACTGGGTATAGGGGAATTTGACAAACTGTCAGTGTCTGCAGGAGGTTCGCGAGGCGACGGAGTGGACGCGGTGGCAGGAGGCGGACAAGTGGAGCTGGGACGAGGCCAAGCGCCAGCGATGGGCCGAGGGACTGTGGCGTCACCAGCAGAAGCGCCGCCTCGAACGCGCCGCCCTGCGCGCCAAACTCGCCGCCGCCAATGCCCGCCAGAAACTCGAGGTGCGCGCATTTTGAACCTATATTGCTCTCTATGTCAGCTTTTCCATATCTATAATGCTTTTCATGTCAGCCTTAAATTTTAACAACCGGAGTGAGAGTGTAATGGGCTGGTTGCAGCGCCCTTTGCAATGCTTGGCAATGTCATTTGGGATCTATTGGCAGGCTGATGTGCATATGCGTTGGAATGTGGGCACTTTTTCATCAGCAGCTCTGCAGCATGCGTATCAGAGCACTGCTGAAATTGACACTGGGGTCCGTCTAAAGCAAGGTGTTGAGAAGAGGTGCAGCACTTGCCAAAGATGCAGGCCCAATACTACTGAAGTGCTGTGCTGAAGCCCTTCAGCACATGATAATAGTGTAGGCGCATGAGTGCTGAGCTGACTCTGTGCAGCATATATTGATGGTATGGGCCGGGAATCCTGACCAATTCTTCTGTGCGTGCGCAGGCGCAGTTTGAGGCGCGCAGGCGAGCAAAGTGGGGCCAGTCGAGCCACCACGGCGCGTGGCACGCCGGGCAGGGGGCGGCCGTCGGCGCGAGCGGCTACGGCGGCGGCCGGCGCGACTTCCTGGGGTACTACGCGATGCTAGGATTAGACGTTGAGGCCGGGGCAGGGGTGAGCGAGGGGGACGTGAAGCGCGCGTTCCGGCAGGCCGCTCTGCGCTGGCACCCCGACCGCCAAAAGGTGCGCCAGACTTGGCTGCTGTGGCAGGAGAAGAAAAACGATCGAGATAGGGATGATCGTTGTGTGCGAGAGTGGAGGAGTGGCACGTGCTACATGCTGGACCACAATGGCATACGTCCAGTGAAGATCATGTAGTGGACCGTTGAGGTCAGCATTGTGCCTTAGTGCTAGGCTGCTAGTAGTGAGTGGAGCACGTTTGCTGTCGGGAAAGAGGTGCCTAGTGCTCGATTGTGTGCTCCAAACCGAGTGATTCCGAACTATCACTTGGTTGCTGGTGGTGAACTTTGACACAGAAGACGGATTCTGTTTGACGTGGATATAAATAGCTTGGGGCACACGTGTCAATCCTCTGAGCATATCAGCACAGTACATGTACATGCAGCTGTAGTCAAAGTGCATGCATGTGCAAATTAAGTGCATCTGCTCCAGGCATGTGCTAGGTAGCTTCTCTACATGTGGGGTTCCTTTGCCTCTCGCTCATACTGACATTCCCAAACCATGCTTCCTGACGTTTCCTTTGGCATGCATGCACAGAGTGCAGATGAGCAGGGCAGGCGAAAAGCGCAGGAGCGTTTCCAGCAGCTGAAGACTGCCTATGAGGTCCTGCGCAACCCGGAGTTGCGCAGAGAATATGACAACGGCCGCATGGCTGAAGCCGCCTGATCCCAGCTCACGGCAGGCTATTGTATGATATATATTCAGCTTCAAACGCACACAGCATGTATCGCCGCTGCAGAGAATTAGCTGCGCGCGCAGAGAGTCTCACGGCGGATTCAGGCTAAAGCCGCCTGACCCTGGCTCCTAAGGCTGAACTTAGATCTTTGTGCCTCTTGAGGTGCGCACAGCATGTATTGCCGCTGCAGAGACATACCTGCGCATATAGTATGACAGCGGCCGCATGGCTTGAGCCGCCTGATCCCGGCTTGCAGCAGGCTGAACTTAGAGATATGTGCAGCTTCAATGCATACAGCATTTATTGCAGATGATCGTGCAGCTTGAACTCTGGCAGCACTTATTGCCGCTGCAGACACTTGCCTGAAATTGGAGCTTGAGAGCGGCCGGTGAGGCAGCCTGATCCAGGCTTCAAGGAAGGCTGAGTCAGATATGCTTGTAGCTAAGACAGCAGCAATGCGCGCAGCGTTTATGGCTGCTGCAGAGAGTGGCCTCATCTGAGCAAACGCTCATAAACTCGCCAGAGTCTGCTCACATCCTGTTCACACAGACTTTCTTGCCATCCCAAGGACAGGGGTCACCCGACAGAATGGCCTTGAACATAGCTGAACACACTCTTGTAAAATCTAGTGAACACAGTTTCCTTTGCAGTGTGATGCTGGCAGGCATAATCTGCACGCGCGCTCACACAGCAGCTAAGAGAATGAAAAGAGTCTGCTCACAACCCGTGCAATAACATTACACTTTCTTGCGGCCTTGAGGTCAGAATTCACCCAATAGAATGGCCTCAGATGCCCTCATACTATCTATTCTCTGCTTTGATGTCTGCAATCAATATTCCCTGAAGTAGTGGACACAGCTTATTCCAGAATTATCATTTGCGCGCGCGCTTGGGCATCAGCTGCTGCATGAGGGGCAGATTCACATCTGCAGCCTCGTCACTCTCCACGCCGATCTCCTCCCACAGCTCCTTCACATTCTGGTCGATGTTCTCGCTCACCTGGTCCCTGCAGCAAGAAAAGCATGATCTTAAAATAAAATAACAGAGCTTTAACGGTTAACATGACTTGTGTCTGCATTGGGTCCATGATTGGGCAGTAATGATCTGGATCAGAAAATGCATGCCCAGAGGCGCGGCAGGAATGCATGACAGCTGGTGAAAAGAGCAGAGCAGGCCTGTAGCACCCAGCAGCCTTGCAAGGGGCGGAGGACAGAGTCTGGTGAATGCATGGCGTGAGGGTTCATATGAAGATCAATACAATGATCTGAAAGAAGAGCACAAACATGCAGTTCATCCTGCTTCAAAAGGGAGCATTTTATTCACATGCACCCTCTTCACCCGTAGTGGCAGAGAAATGCTGGGCGGTACACCCTCCAAGGAGCAATCATCCAAGAACTCTCTCCTTCTACTTTCACACGATGCTGCAGCAGGGGCCAGCGCACAGGAGCCCTGTCACAGAGAGACGTGGACCCACCAGATGGCTTTGAACATGCGCTTGCGCTTGGCCCAGTGGTCCATGGATTCTGTGAAGGCTTTCTCCACTGCCTGCCGCTCCGATGCAGTGACCAGCTTTGTGCTGCTCTTCAGAGGGCCCAGCCGCGCATTAGTCTCGTCCCACTGTAAACACAAATGAAGCTCTCTTCAGAGGACGCCTTTCCAGATCAGCACCCACTCTAAACATATGTGGTCCCTTGTGCTGCCTGCCATTCGGATACAATACAATCCTCAAGGAAGTCCATTATGAATGTACCCCTCTGTCAGATTCAGTGATGATGCGTTGCTTCAAAACAGGTGAACTGAGCCCACCAAAATGGCTGCGACCTTCACTGCGCCAGGTCATCTTTCCAGGCACTTTCTATCAGATCCATGCAGTCAGCTGTGATCAATCAACATGAGAAAAGACAAATAGCTGAAAGTCCTCACCTGCTTCTTCAGCTCGTCGATCTTGGACTGCATCTCTACTGCTGTGAGGGTACACTGCAGGTCCTTCAGCTCTGCACAGTCACAGTCATTTCTTCACCAATTTTCCAGTAAGCAGCTCAGATACATCCTCAGAAAGGTAGTACCCACATGTTTGCTCCTTGCACAGGCAGACACTACCTTTTTGTGCCCTCAGTAAGTTGTTCCCTGTGATATGGAGCTTGTCTGCAAGCTCTACTGTCTGCTGTTGCAAAGCCTCCATTTCCTGAGAAACAGCCCAAAGCACAACTCAAGCCTTTTGCAGCAGAATAGTGTATCGTCAACTTGATGCCAGTAGGAAGGCACTGAGCTTCTGCAGGTGGGACAAACCTCTTTTGTGAGGTCATCCCCATTATTCTGCAGAGCCATGTATATTTTTGTCTTGCCAAATTCCTGCGGCCCACACAATCGTCACATGCAGTGCTCGGCACAGTGATCAGCTCAATACAGATGTCGATTTCGCTCCTTGCTGCATAAGCTTGGGGTTGCTCTCTGTACCTTGCAGACGATCTTGCTGGCCTCGGACAACGTGTCAAGAGCTTTCTGAGCTTGAGTTTTCTTGACACCGTACTGTGCCAGATGATCCGTGACTCCTTGGGCATTGAAAGGACGGTTCTGCTGCTGCAGGAAGCTCAGGACTCGTTCCTCCGCAGCCTGCATCATGCAGAGGTCATTCCAGTCCCCCTAATCGTGTGAAGGACCTATAAGTTGCCTGCTTCAAGAAGATCGCAAATGGAATTCGTAATGCTTCCAGCAAACGCTCCATTGGGGCAACAATGAAGAGCAGAAACCAGGCGCATTTCCCAAAAGAAATAGCAGGGGCAGCACCATCTGTGCGGGACTTCTGATGAGACTTGAAGGTCGGTATAAGGTTGACGATGCTGCCAAAGTCAATACAAGTGCCAGGATCGTGCCAGAGCTTTTCAAGTTGATGGCAACGATAAGCCGCTTGGAACGTCACACGATGCCGTTCAGTGTTGCGCTAGAGGATTTCAATTATGAAGTATGAAGTTTGTGGAATTTTCACATATTCTGATCAATCAAGTTGACTTCCTTGCACCAGAATGCCAATCATGCGGTGCGTGCTTCGCTGACAAGGCGCTGAGTCATCGCTCATGCATGGCTCGTGGTGCAAGACTCCTCAAAAGAATTGAAGGCCATAATTGACAGAGGCCATAAGAGAAACGGTTTTTTGATTGTCGTATTCTTCTGATCGTGCTCGGCAAGGATAGATCGCAAAATTTACTGGACACTTAAATCTCCGATGGCCGATCACGGTTGGGGCACGAGTCCTGAACCGAGCTGGAGGTTCGTTGATTTGCGCAGCTTTGAAAAAACCCGTGTAAGTGAACATCGGATCGCGGCGGGAAAAGGACGCGACAGGCTGTCGCCGACAGCTCCCACGTCCCAGACTGTCGATTTATTTTTGGGTGTGTAGAACGTCATTACCTCAAGCAACCATTCAGCCAATCAGCGGCCATCTGGTGTCGCAGACCCATGCATTCCTCAAAACATTCTGCTCAGACTCGAAAAGAAGTGCATTTGTCAAATGTCCATGATGTTGAAGAGAATCAAACTCAATCAGCAGAGCCTCAGGCTCAAGACCGTTCCGCAGTGAGCTGGAGTTGCATTTGGAGCCAGTAGTGTTGTAGAGGAAACATTTAGTAGCGATTCAGTTGGGAACGGAGCTTGCCCTTAGGGCTGATCGGAGGCAGCATGGCGTTGTCTCAGCTACAGTCCGATGCCTACAGGGCGGTGTTGCGTGCGGTGGCAACAACACAAATGGACTGGGTGAGTTTTTGCTTCTGGGGGCTAATCCACTGTTGATTACTGTGTGATACCTCGCATTATGGATGCAAATATGTACTGAAAACGCTTCGAAACCGAGTGCGGAGTCGGTCATAAGATGGGGAGTCAAGTACCCAAACTGTACTTTTGAGAAGGGATTTTGGGTGGCGTTGGCCGTCGTGTGCTCTTATTGCTTTAAGTTGAATAGTCCTTGATGAAAGTTGTGCGATGTAACACATTTTGGTCGCAGCCTTCCTCATGACTGCAACGTCGTGACGGTGTACACTGCAAAGCTTTTAGAATACGTTTGCACTGAGCAAGATGTTTGAACAGCCCACTCCATTGCTGGTACTTGTTCGAAGGTTCTTACATTGAGGGAATTCTAAGATTTATTCTAGAAAATCTGGCAGACAACAGTGAGGACTGTCGTCCAGCACCCTGCAAAACTGAAAGGCTGCTTGGGATGTTTTGCAGAGCAAGGAGAAGCTCCTGACAGACCTGCGCAAGGAGCTGCAGATCACCACGCAGGAGCATTTCGAGGTGCTGACAGCCGTCATGCAAGACAAAGAGATCGAGGCGCTGAGAGAGAACAAAGTGCTTGAGCCCCAAGCAGCCAACGTGGACGCCGGGCTCAAGAGGAAAAAGGAAACGACGGGCGGCAGGTGTGCCTCTTGGACTTATCTGTGCCATTCTTGTTGTGCCATGATGGTCAAGCACAGCTCGTGCTAGGAAAGACGCAGAAATGCACAGGCACAGAGTTCAGTGCACGGATAAAGGACAGAGGAAGAGTGTCCTCCAGACATCTCATAGCACTGAGTTAATGTGTATACTTGGAGAAGATGGGGAGAATCTCAGGGGTGAATGTCCTCAAGAAGTGGCTCAGGCTTGTTTGCATGCTGCAGAACGGACTACAACAAGAAGCTGTCGAAGAAGCCGCGGCACCTGGAGCTCACGGATTCACCCCTGGACACGCCCACGGGAACCCCCCTGCCGGTGTACACCCCCCTGGACCCCCCGCATCAGCACCGCGGCCCCGGCCGGCCGTCAATGCGCCAGGGCGGCGGCTACGGCGAAGCTGCCGTGACAGCCGCCCCCGGATCCGGCGGCTATGAAGCCAAGCGGCCGCCCGGCCGACCCCCCGGCAGGTGCTGCCTCCCACCCAGCTCTTATAGCAGTGCGTTTGAGCACATTCTGCAGAATAGCACATGTCAATAGCACATGATCACGTGATGACCAACCAGTGTCCGCCGAGTCTTTGTGGCAACACCTCTCAGTGAGACAGTGGGCAGCATCACAAATCTGTGGCGTCGTCCTTGTGCTTTCTGCCCTCTGGGCTCCATTTCTGTCACTCGCTGATGTGGCGGTCAATGACGGTGCCTAGAGCAAGGTGCACCCTTTCTCCTTTGTACTTCTTTCATTTCAACAGTGCAGAGCATCATGTTTATCTTGTCCTCAAAAAGCTGCTGGCTGAGGAGTGGCTGTATTTTGCGCACTGCAGTGGACCTGGTTCAGCGGAGCCCAAGAGGGGCCCGGGTCGACCACCGGTGCGGCTGAGTACGCAGCCGTCGCTGGGCGGGCGGACCTCCAAGCGGAAGGGGGGACTGGGGGGCGCGGCGGTGGGCACCGGGACCACCCCCTACGGCACCAACGAGCTCGTTGGCCGCAAGATCTGGTGCGCACTTGCATTCTCTTTTTAGATCCTTGATGACAGAGCAAATGCCTGTTTCAGGCTGCAGCAGCAGATGGGCGTTAGAAAGAGCTTTGAGCCTGACAGGATGCTGAAGTACTGTATACTGTAAAACTGCAATTGGAAATATGGACATTGTCCTTGAAGTCTGCTTGCCACTCAGGCGCGCATTTTCGTGGGTGCCATGCAGACCTGCATCTGCATGAACCTCAAATGTATGTGTGCCTGAGTTGCAAAGAGATTCAAAGGCAATGTCCAAACTTGCGCTGTCAATCATGTGCTTAGTTTTTACGTGTGCTGTGATGGGCGTGCAGGCGGTCTTGGCCGGAGGAGGCCAACCCCTGGTCGGAGGGCATCATCACAGACTACAAGGAGCACTCGGATGAGCACTGCATCGTCTACAAAATCAACACCCCCGAGGAGTCTTATGAGTGGTTCCGCCTGAGGTGAGCCGCTGTCCTGGCAACCAAAAGGCTACTCACTGCCAGGCACAAGTCTCAAGCCTTGTGCCATCGTGGTTCTGACACTGTTGGTCCGGCACTAGGCAATATTTGCACAGTCTGACGGACGTCTTTAGAGGATCTGAGGAGAGGCTGGTCGAAGCAACTGGAGCAAAGGAGCTTGCAGAAAAGGACATTGGGCGTAAAAATGGCAACATCTCAAAGACTAACGTGGCACTTTCCTGCCTGCGTGTTGATCTGAAGGGTCTGCTTGCTTCAAAATTCAAAAATGAAATGCACATTCGAATGCTTCCAGGGATGCAAAGACGCCGGAGGAGTACAAGTTGGTGGACGGGTATGCTGAGGACATGCGCGAGTTAGTCAGCGGTTACCAGGCCAAGGTGGCCAACCAGGGCGCGGCCCGACAGCGCCACGGCGGCCGGAGCGGCAAGCGGGGTCCCAAGGTGCGAAAAATGTATCTTTCTTTGAAGTCACATCAAGCCTGATAGCGCAGATGCAGGGTCGTTACCGTATGTGCTCTTACGGCTGTGCTTCCCGCGGACATGGTGATTCGTTGAAGAGAGGCCTTCAGGCTGAATTGGACTCGAGTCTTTACAAGAACATCAAGTCAGACCCTTGGATCTTTGCACGTTTCCTACTTGCTCTCCGCTCAGACCCTTGGGTCTAAGACGCTGGGATCTATCTGTGCGGATAGATGAGATGGGCAAACCATTTCCCATTTGCTCACCATCAAATTGATCGCAGTCTCAGTACAGCTGTACGCCCTGTCACACTCATGCATGAGTGAAAATGCTCAGGTGCTTCAGTGCATAAGCAGAGGTGGGATCAGCAGATCAAGAAGAATTATGATACGAAGAAGCCATCCTCAAATCATCGTAATCTCAAGCTCACTCGAATGCTTTTTGGCTGTGCAGAGCGGCGGGAGGGGACGCCCCACGTCGGCGCTGGTGAAGACTCAGCCGCTGGTGGCAGCCGTGCCAGAGGAGCCACTGGCGCAGCCAACGCTGGGGGCCCCCTACGGGCGGCGCTACCTCGCCGAGAAGCTGCGCAGCAGCGGCGCCGGCGAGCTGCAGGTTCGTCATCACCTCGCCTTACTCAGTCCTTGGTGGTCTGCATGAAAATTTGCACCCCGCCGCCATGTCGGCAGAGACAGACTGTATAGGCCCCAACATGTGTGACGTCGTCGCTGCTGTTGTACGGCTGATGGCGCTTTTCGAGACTTGCTTGAGTGATTGGAAGCTTCCACTCAAAAGCTGTCAGACAGGTGACATAGAATCCACTGTCGGCAGCGACGTCGCATATGTTCTTGCACCTCGATAGCTTTGGCTTCCTTTGCTGAAATGTGCCCGCACTTTGGAGCACGCTAGTCAACACCACCACTTCCCAGACGCTGGACTGCCTCGTCATCCATGCAAAAGATAATTTGAGCTGCATTAAAAGCATCAAAATGAGGGACATATCATGAAATGCGCCTTTTTGTGCTGTGCAGGCGATGATCGACGCACTGAATCTGCGCGCGGCTGAGATCGGAATGGAGATGCAGACACTGGAGGAGCTGGAGAGGGGTGGGCTTGGTGCGTGCTGACTCACCCCATTTTGCATGCATGCATGCTGGCAGCTGCCGGGAAGCTGGCGGCTTGGGTATTTTTTCAACCAATATGGAGCAACTTTTGTGTAGAGGAGTTAAGGACTTGAGGACTCGCCATCAAGCAGTGATCTGTACCAATGACAGAGCACGTCTGGTGACAGCCAAATAGCCGAGCGCTCTCTGCATTCCTCGCATGCTGCCTGAAGCAAAGAGGCGGGGGCCTCCTCGCAAGTCTTTGCAGGGGGGTTCTACTTAGGTTCTGGCGAGGGTAACTGAATCGCGCCTTGTCTGGATAATAGGCTGACAGCTGTGTGCATGTGCAGATCCGGCGCACCAGTTGCAGCTACAGCTGAAGGACTTGGCCGCGCGAGAAAAGGCCATCCATGCACAGTTGGCAGCCCTCAACAATGACGACGAGTGCATGTGAAATTCAGAAATTGAACTTCCCTTGAAGGGGCTAGGATGAGGCTGCAGGGGGTATGTAGCGTATGCTTGGGTGGGAATTAGCTTGCGACAGCTGATGGTGGGAATTAATCCGACGTTGGCATGAAGTGGATTGTAAAATGGTTCAGGCCTGCACTTGAATGCCGTTTGGAAACGATTCTTGCTTGCTGCAAATGAAATGTTTACTGAGGAGGCGACAATGTTGAAGTATGGATGTCAGGTCATGCTGATGAGCAACTTGCCAGGTTGAGACTGTAATTGGGCCCAGGATAGCTTGTGCATCTATGCAAGCTGTGATTTTTTGGCTCCGAGCATTGGGAAGATTCAATTGCCATGTATGTCACTGCGGATCCTTTATAGATTGTAAGGCGCATTGTGCTCTTTGCAGACTTCAGTTCTAACATGTCTATGTACCAGTGTTTGCCCTGTGCACGAGGCGCTTGACTGCATAGTGAGGGAGATGCTTTTCAACTAGGGTGCCAATCACATTGAAGTGTATTTTGTAAGACTGTCGTCATCATCATTACCAGCCGCCCAGCATCAAGATGCTTGACTCAAGCTTCAATGGTATTCCTTTTGAGTGCAACAACCATGCAACAATGTGACATTTACTGCTACTTTAGGCGTATACACATCACACTACTGCATGCGCATGCTTGAGGCTCTCAATGAAGGGCACTAGCGCAGGCTGATCTTGCCGCAGCGGCTGCAGCCGCGACTGTCCTATTATATACTGGCAGACTTGGATTCGTTCTGAAGCGCCACCATAATGGCATCCCATGCACAGTAATAGCCTGCAGTTCTAAACTCCTGGCCAGGTTGGTCATCCTGAGACAGCCTGCAAACAAAGTTAGGCCATAGCAGCCATGCAAACACCGTGCGCACCGTGCAGTTACTGCCTTGCACTAGCTATATAGCAGGTACCTCCATGCATGACCAGTGGTCGAGCTGCAGCATCAGCACTAGTGCTTTCTTCCACCCTTCAGACTGGCCCCTTTCAGGCGGCACGGGTCCGGTGTCACAGACACGGAGATCGACCGTGTTCTCTGATATCATCCCAGATCTCTAACTGATGAAACCCGGAAAATTATTGATTCCATCTGTGATTCCCATTGATTACCACGTCGCGACTGATTGCGTGACGTCGACGAAAGTAGGGTCGGCCGCAAAGTACTGGCTCGTGCGCATCACGAAAAGGCGAACTACTGATGAAGTCGGAGGACAAACCCGGTTCGTAAGTGATTGATCATACCTAGGGCGTTTGGGTGGCCTTAAGTACTGGTGGGGGTGAGTGATAACCCAAACCCTGAACCTGGATCCTGAAATTACAGAAGTTCGTGACGCAAATTTCTGAGCGACATCCGCAAGAGGCAAACTGATACATCAACTTGATCGATCTAGGCGGCAGCAATTAAAAGACTTAAGCAGACCTTTTGACAGCTGTATCCCTGCATATATTTGTTTGTGGGATTACCGGCGAGTTATTGCTATCCGAACGGAAGCGATCTGGCGCCCAAGCACAGCCAAACAAAGATGTTCGAGGAAACGGCAGAGTGCAAGGGCACGACATGGAAACCCGAGGTCAGTCTGGGTGCATCGATGCATATTGCCGTCAATGTCAGCTTGACTAGTTGAGCTGCGGTCTTGGCCGCCGCAGTCGTGGTCAATTGATCTCCGGGACCTCTTGACGCGCTAAGAGCTTGTGCAGGCGCTGGGATACTGCCAGGGCAGACGATTGAGCCCACAAAGAATCTAATTTGTTCTAATCGATGGGATTCGATTGTGTTGCAGGAAGACCGGCGCTTGCAGAAGGTCATGAGCGAGCTGGGTGGGACCAGCGGCACTGGCTTTTCATGGAGTGCCGTGGCAAAGCGATTGGGTGGTGGACGCACAGGCAAGAGCTGCAGACTCAGGTAAGCACCTAGGCATTGCTTTTCAAAGCATAAAGGATTGCTAATTGCCTCACTGGATCTTGCGTACCGCCCCATCTTGCGGTCATACATGGTGCGTAACCCAGGGAACCCAACAATAAGGCGCGTCTTGAGGTTGAAGACTTGATACTGATTCGCAGGTGGTTCAATCAGCTCTGCCCCACCCTGAAAAGGGAGCCTTTCAGCTCTCAGGAGGACCAGATTGTCATTCAGGTGGGTGCCCGTACCGATGTTGACTGCATGCCCGTGCCGGTGTTGACTGCAAAAACAGCGGAACCCATAAACCCACGGCTTCCTTCCCCAAGTATACGTTTGGTGTGGTTTGTTGGATGAGGGGTGTGCTTGAGCAGCGCCAATCTGCACCCTTGTTGGAACTTCATGTGCTAACGGCTAGATCGCCCATGCGTACAGGCACACGCTAAGTATGGCAACCAGTGGGCACTCATCGCAAAGCTGGATGGTCTGGAAGGAAGGTGAGAGATCCTACCATCGTATGCACGCTGCCTACTGCAAATTGCAGGAGCAGGGTTTGCAAGATGGGGTCCATCTTGTGCAGACTCTGACCTAATGTGTTCCCTTGCCTGCATTGGCATTGACAATGAGCTTTTTCCAAGCTCCTCTTGATGCAAAGCAGATACTACCCCGGTGCCTACAATCTTTGTCCATATTTGGGTAGCTTGTCACCACAAATTGGCAGGCCCAGGCACTGGATAGCATCTGCATCCTGCCTTGCTTTCCTCAGATAAGGTCCCAAGCCATTGCCAGCAGGGTCTGACAGAGCTGAAGCGCTGATCATTGCCTTGCGTTTGCCCTGCGCAGGACTGACAATGCCATCAAGAACCGCTGGAATTCCACTCTGAAGCGGAAGCTGGCGCTCGGAGAAATCTCAGGTCCCACCGGCAAGAAGCAGCCGCGCAGCAGCGACTCTGACAGCGACGGCCCCTCCCCCAAAAGAGCCCGCAGCGCCCCCGGCTCCGGCTCTCCCAAGCGCAGCCGCTCGGTGCGCTTTCCCTTCAACTAAACACCTTTTCCCCCTTATTTAAATACCTGTCTCGCCTTTGCCCTTGCCTGCTCCTAACCGCATGGGTTGCTGTAGACCATCGCAGCTGCACAGCGCCTGTGCCCTGATCACATCTTGCTGCTTCGTGTGCGCAGCAGCAGCATCCTTGACTTGTCACTGCGCAGTGGGTGTTGGCCGACCCAATTGTTGCCTGCTGCACGCAAAGGGAATAGTCGTCCTGACATTGTCCTGTGCCTGGCTGCAGGGCACCAACTCTGCCAAGAGCAGCCCCTCTCGCGCGAGCGCACCCGCCTTCATGGCCCAGCCGCTTGCAGACATCGATAGGAACCCCTTCCTGGCAGCGCAGCACTTCGCACGCGGCAACAGCCTCGACAGTCCCTCCTGCAGCATGAGCAGCGGATCCAACGGGTCCCCAGTGACTCACAAGAACGCAGTGGATGAGGCGTTCTTGGACCCCCTGGGCAGTCCCATCAGCGTGCTGGAAGCCTTCAAGAGCTTCCGGGAGGACATTGACGTCCTCTCGCTCGACAGCGTCTCCGAGGAGGTGCTCGCGGACGCGGACTTCCTGTTTGATCTGTCCGACGATGACCTCATGAGCGATATCGGGCCGATCCCGGCGCACCCCGCGGCGCAGCCGCAGCCGCTGGAGCTGCCATGCTTCAGCGCCGGCCGCGGTGACGGCCGCGCGGCGGCAGCCGTCATTGCCGCGGCGTCCTACCGCGTGCCGGACACGCCGCGCAGCCCCTTCGAGGACGCGCTGGAGCTGTCGCAGCAGCAGCGCAGCTTCTCTGGCTTTGCCAGCAGCGGCAGCTGCGCACTGCCCGACCTCGAGGCCCTGGCTGCCGCCGCCGCCGCGCCGCAGCCGCAGCCGCTGCGCACCGCCGAATCCATCGGCAGCCCGATGGCGACGGCCGCAAGCTCGCTGCCGGCCGCCTTCTGCCTCGGTGACGAGGCGGTGAGCAGCGTGCGGCTGGAGGACTTCAACAGCAGCTCCTCTGCGGCGTCTGCAATCTCGCACATTGCGGCGGCGCGCGCGCGTGCGGCGGCGGCAGCCGCCGCGCAGCTGCCGGCTTCGCCGGCGGTCGCGGCGCTGGAGGCGGCCGCCAGCAGCCTGGCCGACAACCTGCAGACTTGCCTCGCGCGCTTCGGCAGCCCCCGCTCCCCTCTGCCCCGCAGCTGGAGCAGCAGCCCCAAGGTGTGCACCGCATCACCCCACATCTATTCCATGCCTTTCTCTGCTATCGTTGCAGCTCAGCCGAGTCCTACTTACCTTGATATCTGCAGCTTCAAAACACCGACAGCAACTGTGCCTGGTCCTTGTCTACGCACGGCTCTGTTTTGAGGGTTAAAAGACAAGATCTGACAGTATTTGCGTTGTTGTTTGCAGGCGGATGTGAACATCATGCCCCGTGACAGCCTGGCGGAGATCATGGCTGCTGACCAGGTCATGGCTGCCAAGAACCACCTCACCAGCGTACCTAGCCTCTCCACCCGCGCCACCTCATTCGAGAGCTCCAGATCCTTCAACAAAGGTGCCCATCCTGCCTCTGCTTCTTCCTTGACCACCCTTGCACCACTCCTTTTGGAGATGCATCCTGTCTATTCATCCTGTCTGTGAACCTTGCTGCACTCTCCTTCTGGGCTTTTCAGAGGTGCATGTTTCTTACAGATTCCTTGCTGGGAACTAAATTGGGTGCTCAATGATTGAGAAATGAAGCTCTGGAGCAGCTTTGCTGAACGGCGCTGGATTGTTGTCTGCAGGTATCTGGAACAAGGTCTGGTAGAGCACGAAAACAAACATGACACAGCAGCGCTGCAGTTGCAGTATTAGTACCGATACAAGCAAGCTTGTGCAGCCCGATATTATTCTGACACCGAGTAAAATGGCGACAGATGGCTTGAGATTCGGCACAGTAAGTCTCATGAGTGCTTGCAGAAAATTTGGCCATGCATGAGGAAAAACAAGGTCTCACGGTTCACACCAGAGCTCACAGAAAAAGCTGAGATGATTAGCTGTTGATTTTGCGACTCTGTGTATACAAGGGCAATGGGGTCCATTTTCTACATTCTTTTATCAGGTTCTTTTGTATCGCTATTGTGGTGCTGGAGATCTGGCCAAATGATTTGAAAGACACCTGCGGGTCCTTGGTTTTGCAGTGCTTTCAAGGGGCCGGTAAATTCAATTGTCCTGCTGACAATCGCAAACATGCTGCAGTCATTGAGTTGTCAAACAAAGACCCATGCATCAGGGTAGTGTCAAGCTTGATTTGTAATGTGGCTGGCTGCTGCCTGGCTGTCAGGATAGCGCCTTGTAGAAAGATAAGACTCGTGTCAGGGATGGTTATGTGTCTGTTCTGTTGCAGCGGTGCTGCAGGTCTACCTGAGGTTGCTTTGATCATGTCAACAGCAAGCGCCAATTGGGTCCAATAAGGATTCCCTGTAACATTATGATACAATTCATCAAGCTAGCCTGAATGCCAGGCACAGATAATCAAGGATTTGCATTCACATGGCAACACAGTCCCTTCTCCATACTTTTGGCGCTCACTCTGCTCTGATGTTTGATTCCTCTTTCTCTCAATTATAAAGATAGCATTGCACAGTTACTGCCGGTCACTTAATCACTCATCATGCAAAGATGGCGTCACCAATCTCCTCATCGATGACATGATATTACAAATTGTCTGCCCTCTCCAGCTGAGTGTCACAAACACAAATCACTGTGCCCTTTCCAGAGTGGTCTGCCATGAAATAGCAATACACTAAGCTGACACCTTATATGAAAGAATGTATTGAGCATGTCCTCTCAAAGGCCTTTAGTGAACACAGTGCTTGCCAGCTTCATGACTATCCCAGCAGGGCAGCCTGCGCCGCCAGGTCATCCGCCACGCGTGCAAGCAGCAGCTTCCTCTGCAGCCGGTACTGCAGTGCCATCTCTATATGGCGGCGTTGCCTCCACCCCTGCCCACCCCCGCAATCCACCCCAGACCCACCCACCCTTCCGCCATTGCTGCAACCCCTGCCATGCAACTCACCATTCCCTGCACCGGGTGCCTCATCTGCTCTGCTGGGATCCTCCTGCCTGCCTGCTGAGAAGGGCGCAGCGCTGTGCATGCTTTGTAGCAAAGCCTCATCCTGGTCCGCATCAGTTGGCATGCTGTCCAGCAGCGCTTGGCACTCAGCAGCCAGATATTGTAACGTGGCTCGCTCTGTCTCCGGCTGCATCCCCTGCCTGTTGGGTGTGTCTGTTGTGCACTCATCAAGCGCTGAGCTGTCTTCCCCTTCCCTGTAGCTCACATCTGCTGCTCCTGCTGCCTGACCAGGCTCCTGCTCTGCTGAACCTCCACCAATTTCACTCCTGGCGTAGGAATCAATCCCACTCGCATCTCCGTGTCTGCCGGGATCATCACCAATGCGGCTGTCTTTGCCTGTGGTTCTGCGTTTGCACACGGCGTGTGTGCCCTGGGCTGTACTGCCAGCAGGGCTCTTGGGCTCAGGTGGATCCCCATTTTCAAGTATTCTGCTGTCCTGTGGGGCTGCGGCTGCTCGGGAGCCCTGATCAGCTGCTTGCTGCTGCCTATTCAGGCTGCCAGGAGCTGCATGAGCAGGGAACGCGGCGCAGACAGGGCCTCGCGCCTGATCAGGCAGGCAAGAGACGTCATCGCGGACCTCATAGCACAGCGTGGCCGCGTCTGCGAGCTCCAAGAGGGGATATGCGCCCCTCTCTGGCAGGATGCGAACCTCTGCCAACCTGAACATGCGCCCCTGCATGCCACAACAGCCACCTATTCAGACTTTTTCTCTTTTCTAGGAAAGGTGATAATCCCAACACAGCTACGCCATTGAAGACAGACGTGGGTTTCAAAATACAGGCAGCAAGTGCATGCATCACCAAAAGGGTGCTCTCCACACAAGACTTTCCAATAGAGTTAGCTTGGTGTGAAGTGCACTGCAGGCATGTGCAGCAATGAAGACACATCGCCAGGGCAGGAAGGACGAAGGGCAGGGAGAAGGAAGCTTCATGCACCTTCCCGGAGCCCTGCATGATGAGTGCCTGGCAGCCGTCTCCCAGCTTCTCGTACACTTCTGAGGGGTCCGTTATGGCGGCGCGGGCGGGCGTGAACCCGTAGCCCCGTAGCAGATCCCGCATGGGGCGCTCCCCGTAGTTGAGTGTTAGGTTCTCACCCACGATGACGTCCCTTGCCGCCACAAGATCCACTGCCCTGCCAAAGCGACACATAGACCCTCACCACAAAAAATTCCCCGGTCTCTTTACAGCACTTATCAACTGACAGGTGACCCTTTTTGTGGAGAGTTTCATGCAGCCCAATGGGCTGTAGGGGCCTGATGATGGCAAGATTGGGGAGAGGGCGAGATCGGGGAGAATTGCACTGATACGTGTTGCTGTAGAAGGAAGCAAAAGAGCAAAGGAGGTCTGAAAGCAGGCACAGTGAAAGCTGAAGAGTGGGTGCAAGGTATTGCACCTGGGCTCTCCAGAGGGCAACAGGCGCACACGGAGGCTGCACGTGGTGTGATTGCTGTTGTGGTTGCACATGTCGATCAGCGGCAGCATGCACCGCTCATGAAAGGCCCCCTGCAATGCACCATTAGATCTGATCCATTCCCAATGCCACCATTGAGCTTTATTCTTGCCACTCCTTGTGAGCTTCCTTCCAAATCCCAAAACCATTGAGGATTGGGGCATCTGATCCCAACCTTTCGTACAGGTAAAGTAATCCTCATGATAGCAGCTTCTTTAAGGTGCAAACGAGTGGGCATTTCTGAAGGGCCTCTGCGTACCTGATCCGCGGTGAGGTCGAGGGCTCGGCTGCGCACGAGGCAGTGTGCCCACACAAATGACTCCAGGCTGACGGCGGGCTCTCTGCCCGAGCTGCCTGGGCCGGGCTGCCCAAAGAGGTGACTGTGCAGCCGCGCCAGGCGCAGGCGTTCCTTTTCCACCGATGCCGCCAGCTCAGTGTTCTGCAGCTGCCCCAGCTCCTCTGCACTGCACACAACAGCCGCCTAATCAGGACGCTCATGCATGCGGAGGCACATGCGCCCTCTGCTTGCATGCCAGTAATCTTGTAAAGTATGGCTGAAGTGCAAGTCATGCAATGAATAACACGTCCGAAAGGACAGACTCGTCCACAGGGTGTGATCACAGGCTCGTGGAGCTGTGCTGGCCGCTTAGTACAGTAATCTGGTAATGTACATCCCATGCACATGGGTAGATTCTGTGCAGGACTTGGCCTAGACAGTGGAAAGTGGGAAGGTGTGATCCTGTGTGACCTGCCTGAAGAGGAGCAGATCCGAGGCAGGAGGCCCCTCCGAGCAAACAGCTGCCACTCTGCTTCCTGGTGGCGCCGGCAACAGCCGCACATACCTCGCCCACCTGCATGCAACAAGTCGAATTACAATGTCACGGAAGTTTCTGTATGCAAGAGATTCCGGTGACTATTATTTTGCTGCAGGCAGAGATACCAGAGAGCGCATACTATCCTGGAACCCAGAGCAGACTGGGCGAGAAATTGGAGTGGAAAGCATGTGTGCATGTGCCTGTGATTGTGAGGAGACATGCCTGGAGCGAGGGTCTCGGAGCTCGCACAGCAGGTGCAGGGCTAGCAGTAGCACCCAAGCGCATGCTGGAGGCAGCTCCTTGTCAGCAGTCTCGGACAGCAGCGCTGTGAGGCTGCTTATCCCCTGTGGCAACAGTCCTGCACCGCATGCATGCAAGCATATTGACACTTGCTGAACACACTCAAGAACTTCAACACTACGTAGCGGCGGTATAAGTGGGTGTAGTCAATACCTGCCCCAACCTTCTCAAGGCCTTGCAGCCGCTCGAGGGCGCTTTCTGTGGAGAGGGCGAGGGCCCAGGGCACTGACGCTAATACTGAGCCTGCAGGGCAGTCCTGGGCTGCCTGAAAAGTCCTGTCAGAGGCATCGCCTGAGCAGCTGGCCATATGCAGTCTCGAAGGGGTCCCATCCGCAGGTAGACCTGCCCACCGTGACACTAGTACTAAGTTGATGTGAACCTCTTTTATCAATGGCCAGTGTCACGGATGAAATAGTGACACAATTGATTTATTACCTCTCTGAACCCATTCTATGAATGACAGGGCGTTATTTGGCGTCCTGAAACCCATGATGATCGGCTTCTTGTGGAGAACCTTGGATGCTGAAGGGATACTTCTGAGCCCTCGTACATCGTTACATCTTCGTAAAGATGTGCGCATCAGTCATCCGCACTTGCGACCTGAAGGCCTTCATTGCTGGTGCTGCGATGGAATGTTGTGTGGGTCAAGCTCGGGTGGATCCAGTGGGTGGTCGCTTCTCATGCCGTAAACTCCTCGGAGTCCACGACATGCAGACACATTGGCAAGGTGTGCTTCCAAAATGGTATTAATATATCAAGTACTTGATACGTGTGAAGAAGGATGCGTGAGAAGAAGCTGAATTGAGATAGAAAAGCGGAATTCTCTGAGCCATCTCCTGTGACCATTGGTATCGCACATCAGCTCTATTTCCAATGCTTGCGAAACTACTGTTCTTTGTAGGCATCTACTTACTTTATAAGGTCATCGCAAGCATATCACAGTGGATCCGTGTGCGTTACATCCTCACCACAAAGCTCCCAGCAGGACCTCCTTCGAAGAACATCTTCCTTGGAAACTTGCTGGAAGCAACCACAAAGGACTTCCACCGTGCTCATCAGCGTTATGCAGATGCATATGGGGGCATCGTACCCTACAGGGCACTTTGGATCCATGTAAGGCCCCTTGTCCCCATTGCCTAGTACAACACGACGGAGTGGACACCGCGTTGCCTTTTGCATGCGATCGGTTCTTACTGGACTGCTTGAAACCAGTCAAAGTTTATATTCACCAAATCCTGGGGCATTGAAGGCGAGACTTTGATGTGGCATAATATCCGCAGGCCATCTCCATCACAGATCCCTTTCTCATCGCAGAAATCCTCCAGTCAAAAGGTTTTGACAAGGAAACTTACACCTATCGACAACTGGACTCGGTGAGAGCACATGCACTGCACTCATACTCTCTAACAGTGGCAGTGCAAAATTGAGTGCTGCCAGCAGAGAGGGAATGAAAGAGAGGGGACGGCACACCTTGTGTAGTAAACTCGCTTCTTGTGCGCAGATGTTTGGGGACAAGGGTCATCCAAGCATACTGACGGCTCAGACCAGTGCGCACAGCTGGCGCCTAGTGCGCAAAGGAGTCATGCCAGCCTTCAGTCCGAACAACATTAGGCAAGGCCCTGTTCTTGATCCCTCAACAGCTGAGTAGATAACTACACTTCTTCATAAGGGCTTGGACCAGGGTCTGGGGGACTGCTAGCCTCTCTTTACCTGTCCTTTGGAACAGTAATGAAAGAATGAGGAGAGATGCTGGCATGCACATGACAAGAACCAGCTGGCATGTGCAGGCATGGGTTCCAGCATGTTCTAGATGTGGTGGCTCAGCTGCTGCGAATCCTGAAGGCCGGGGGCGAGGAGAAAGTGGTAGACATGGACAACCTGCTCAAGAGAGAGGCTCTGGATGTCATTGGTAAGAGTCTTTATAGATATCTCTTGACACACCATGTCCATCCCTGCGTTCTTGAGGCCACACTGACCTGGCCAAGTCTACAACTGGGGTCAACCCTTGCACACGTGGTACATCAAAACCCGGGGAGAGGAGCAGATTCGTCTGGCTCCCAGAGACATTTCAACGCTTGCCTGTGAGTTGATTGTGAGCAGATGCAGGTGTCAGGACTTGGACAAATGAAGACAACCCGCGGTGTGTGTTTCCAGGAAGAGTGGGTTTTGGGTATGACATGGGGGCGACGAAGGCGTTGGAGGGGGGAGATGATGCGCAGCATGCGCTGGAAATTGCAGACGCGGCCGCTCTGGAGGTTGAGATGCGCTGGGCGGAGCCCTACAGGCAGTACAAGTGGTGGAGCAAGGTGAGCTGTACATTTAATGCCGTTCTGAATTAGGGACCTCTTGAAGATGCTTCAGTAAGTTCGTAGGAGATATATTTCCGGATTGATGCAGCCCTGCTTTGATGTTGTGCAGGGAGTGAGGGAGGGAGTGGCAAACCAGGGGAAGTACCACGCTCTCATGCGCAACTTGCTGGCGGACGTGAAGGCGCGCGCAGCTGCCGGGGAGCTTCTTGACAGCTCCGTGGCGGGCCATCTGCTTCGCCTCCGGTATGCTGCCTTCTTGACTTTCTTACTTGCACAGCAGCACCATTACCCTGAGTTTTCCCTTTTTGCATGCCAGAGCACCCAGATCATCACAGATGATATGGGGACCGTTTCTGCTTACAGGCAACTGCTTTCATGTCAGATGACACATATCAAATTCATAAGAAATGATCCTCTTGTGGCAGGGATCCCAAGACGGGGAAGCAGCTACCGGATGAGCTGCTGCTGCCAGAGATAGCAACCTTCTTCTTCGCCGGGGAGGACACCACCAGCCACACCGGCGCATTCACCCTGTGCGCACTCCTTTGATCACTTGATTCCTCATCTCCTTTTACGCTAGTCATGTGTATATATATGTATGCAGCCCCGCCGCTGACTCAAGAGCATCATATGGCGCAGAGCATCCTGCACCTTGTTTCTTTTCTTCTTGCTCAACACTGCTGATTCTCAGGCTCTACAACTATTTCTTGGCTGTTGTGTATTCGTTTGACACCCGCAAATTTTCAGCATGGCCTCAGCATTGCGCCATGGATCAGAACAGCAGCTGGCCAAGGAAAATCTTCTGAGCACGCACTTTCACAGTCCTTCGTGTCTTGCGCTGCCGGTTAGTCACAAGTTCACTGTCAGGGAAGTCCGTTTCAAATATCCGTCCGCTGGCAACAGCAGCGCTGGTGTGCAGGTACTGCGTGTCACAGCACCCGGAGGTGGAGGCCAAGATAGTGGAGGAGCTGGGAAAGCAGGGGCTTCTGGCCACGGCTGATGCGCAGCAGCCGCGGCCTCTGCAGTATGAGGACCTCAGCAGGCTCACCTATCTCAACCTCGTCATCAAGGTGTGATCCGAAGACAAGCACAGTCACTGAAGTCTGCCAGTTCCTAATGTGCTTTTCCGGATCTGTACAACAATACCTGCATCACATGATGAAATTTAACGTGTTTGGGTGGGTGGGTCAAGCCTTGGAGACACGTATGTACTCGAGGACCTGGCAGATCCACCCCAGCAGCTGAATATTTGGGAAATGTTGTTGATGCTCAATATCTTGGACTTCAACTTGAAAGTTTAAGTGGACGGCATCTCATGCTTCCTGTGAAGATTGTGGCAAAATGTCACAAGCCGCGCACCTTTGACGTCTGTTTGATCTGGCGTCCCTGCGTAGGAGGCCATGCGCATGTATCCAGTGGCCGGAGGGACTGTGCGCATGCCCAAGAAGGATGTGCTGCTCGGCGGCAAATACCTCATCCCCAAGGGCACCACCGTCTTCCTGCCAGTAAGGGGCAGTCCACTTGCTTCTGATTCCAAGTTGCTGCATCAACAGCCCCTTGATATTGTGCCCGAGGTTGCTTGGTTTTGCTTGGAAAGCTCCATTGGCTGCTGCATGCTTTGTGGTAGTGTGCAAGGCTGTTGATGATATGCATGTGATGGATGACAAGCGGATTCTGAGACTTCTCAGCTGAAGTTTCTGTTGTGCTTGTGTGCAGCTGCACGCCATCCACAACTGCCGGGCCAACTATGAGGAGCCGGACAAGTTCCTGCCGGAGCGCTGGCTGGAGCCTGGGGCAGAATACGCGCGCCCTAGGGGCGCTCCTGGTGGCGTTCCCTCTGGTGAGGGCTTATTCTTATTCCTGACCCTTTTTGTACCCTTGACAGCATACCCTTCACAACACAGCCTTGTCTGCACACCCTTGGGTAGCGTACAATCTTTTCACCGCGGAACCATCTTTGCTGCATGTATCCTAGGCAGGTGACCACTTTTGTGTACATTGCTGTCTCATGGAGTCTGTGTGACATATGCACCTTCATGCGAGTGAGACATGCGTTGCAGGATGGGGAGAGGTTGAGAGCATCTGTTGTCCCAGAAGGATCCTGAAGATGCAGCCACACAAAGTTGTCTGTGAGCGAGTGATCTGAGGCTGAGTGAGTGGGTGTTTGCTTGATGCAGGCCAGGGCGGCGAAGCTGTCAGCACAAATGGACACGTGGAGGGCGGCAGAAAAACGCATGATTCAAGGTGAGCACTTGCTGCTACATTCACATGCGTGCCAAATATGTTGCCATGGTGTCTGTGATGATGGGAATACTTCAGGACAGCCTCTGCTGTATTCCTTTTGTTGCAATCATGTTCCTGTGATACTTCCTGTCTACCGAGAGCGGCATCGAAAGGTCAGGATATATTCATAGAAATTGTTATATGGCATTTTTATGTGCAGTTCTGGGAGCACCGACGGCCGCGCGCGCCGCTTCCTGCCGTTCATGGAGGGTCCACGCAGCTGCGCAGGCCTGGCGCTGGCCAACATGAACCTGACTGCCACGCTCGCGCTCCTGTACGGCCACTTCTCGTTCCGCCTTGCCGACGAGGTGCGCGGTGCAACTCTAGCGTTGCGACTTACTTTCCTTTACTTTTTATTTTTAGGAGAAATCGCCGTGTGTGCTGACCGGCACGGCTATTTCGTGTTCGCTAGGAGGCACTGCTCATGTACGTTCCTTTTTGGGAGGGAAAATAATCTGCAGCTGTCCATCGCGATTGTCTGTAACGCACTGCGTCAAGGGTGTTGAGCGCATCTCTGGTATCCTGGGATCAGAGCTCTGACCTCAGCAGTACAAGTTCTTGAGCCCGGGAAACTCTCATGCACCTCGCATCCTCAAACGGCCGTAAGCATTACATGTCTTTTGCTGCCAGTGTGGATTCATGTTCTAGGACACTAAACATTGGCGGCCACATCTGCCAATCAGGGACCTGCATCATAATATCTCCGACAAGGAATGCTGTGCTGCTGTGCAGATGGGGGGCCCGGAGGGTGTGAGAGCAGGGGAGCACCTGACTGTGACCATGTCCTGCGACAAGGGCATGAAGATGCACGCTATCTCACATTCAGCCTGAGTTACACAGCAGCACCAAAGAGGACTGCACATTTCTTGAGCGTCATTCGGAGTCGCCAGAGGCAGCTGCTTAAAGCTACAGCTCGAGGTGCAGATCAAGACATGTCAGAGTCGCAATCAGGATTGCAGGTGTACACCATGATAGAGTAGGGCAATGCAGGATCCTGCTGCAGCTTGAAAGACGAGGCTTATTTTCTTATATCTCTCAGACGCTCAAATGAGTGTCTTCCTGCTGCCATGCCTTTGGTGCTGGCCAGCTCTGCAGATGCTTGATCATGTGCAGCACATGTAGATTGCAAGCTTACAACCAGGGCGCCTAGGGGATGTCATTCAGGAAGCTCCGTTAGGCTTGATTGCAAATACAATCATTATTTTCCGAGGGACTTTGTCTTGCTTCACTTGATGACCATCAACATGGTGTGATTGCTGCAACATCAGATGCTGGAGCACGATTGTATTCGCTTGATACTTATAGCTGTCATGAGCAAACAGAAAACCTCATGCAGATTCCCTTGAACAGTGAGCAGTGTACATAAGTCATAGCTGGCGTCAATCTTCATTCCCCAAACTTTGTGTCTTGTAAGTGTTCAGAGCCTCTGCAGTCCAGTCCTCCCATCTTGTCACGCTTGATCTCACAGTATAATAAAGCCATGCATTGCTGCAGCTGCATGCTGGGAGCTTCCTTCTTGGAACTTCCTGGAACGTCCCATGATAAAACACCAGACACTTGATGCAGGGCCCCTTCCTTGCCCCTTCACTTGTTGGGCCCATTGTGAGGAGTCACATTTCCTTTGCAGTGAGCTCATCACATCTTCTCATATGTACACTTCATCAAATCCGCAGTTTTGAACACGCCCTGACTTCCTTGCATATTGAGCTCCCATTGCATGTTGACATCATGTACTTGCAGCTTGCACTTCAAACTTGAGGCTATTTACTTGCCTGCCCCTTCGGCTGTAGGGCACCCCTGTCAGTGCTCAGTTTTTTTCTGCGGTCAACTCGTCATATCTGCCCAAAAGGTGCACGCAGTTTAAAAGTCTGTGCGCACCCTAGGGCCTGACTTTCTATCTTCAGATTTTTTGCTTGAACATCGTCTGCCTTGACCAGTACTGTTTCCGTAACTTTATGTAAATTCCTTCATTGCCCCCATTCAGTGTTTGGGCGCCACTGAAAGTAGTCACATTCCCTTTTCAGTCAACTTGTCACATCTGCCCAAAAGGTACAGTGGATCCAGCTTGAAAGCCTGTGCACACCCTGGCTTCCTTGTAGGTCGCATGCTTAATTTTCCGAGCCAAGATGCAACACCCTCTTTTGCCCCTTCGCTGTGCCATTTCCCCGGGGGACCCCCAGGGAATTGTCAGAACCCCCGCCCTCCATTGGTGGACGCTGCTGTGATCACATCTCCTTTACATCGATGTAAATCATCTGTCACTGGGTGTCGCCAGTGCCTGCACATGATTTGACATGCAAGGCCCTTGTCTTGCCCCCCTTCAATTGTTGGGTGCCACCTTGTCGACCAGGAAGTTTTGGATCTTGTCACCATCGCGCAGTTTGTACAGGCGGCGCACGGTCTCCTTGTCGGTCTTCTGGATGACCGGCGGGAACTTGTAGGACATGACCGAGTTGGGGTTGGTCTCGCCAAACAGCACCGCGCCGCCCTCCTGCAACCAGAATAATTCTTTCTTTACTTCAATTTCAAAGCCAAATGACTTCATGGTGTCCAGCTTGGAAGGTTTTGTCAAAACTTTTGTGCCTCTAAAGATGTGCTTGGATGATCTGGGTCAAGCCACAGAATCAGCAAGAAACGGGGTATTTAATACTGAAGATACAGCAGAACTGGGGGTTTGGGGGCCTCTAAAAGGGTGAGATTGGGCGTCTTGCGGCTGCAGACTATCTTTTAATGAGCCGACTGGTGGTTTCTGACTGCTCAGACAAGTATTGAAAACACCTAAACTTGCCGCCGTTCTTTCTTGTTTAGATTCAAACTTGTTTTCAGGGAGCCAGGTAACAAGACAGAATCTCATGCCTGCGGTGCAAACTCGTGGCGCAGGCCGATGATGTGGCCGACTTCGTGTGCGAAGATGTTGCTCTGGTAGTTGACCGTGTCAGGGTCGAATGCGCGCTTGTAGACAAACACCGTGTTGAGGTCCTCTGCATTGGGGAAGAAGGCCCTTGCCAAAGTGTCTCCACCATCTGCCAACAGCAACACACTGGACACTGACGCCTGTCTCAATGTTGATCTGGAATGCTGATCTGAGTTGAGATTTCGGATGATATGAAAGCTGAAGCAAGCCTGTCTCAAGCATGGCTCAGACCACGTGCAGAAAGAGGTCAGAGTAGACTGCAGGAGCTGACAGCGCATGGACAAAGCAGGTCGACCAAGTAAGGTGCTGATGAGATGTGTGATGCGCGAAGGAGGAAAAGCAACGTTGTGCTGACAAAGCAGAAGGTGCCTGAACTAAAAAGTGCTTCCTTTGCTCAAAGACTCGTTTGGCAACGGAAAATCAGATGTCGATGACAATACAGAAGAACGATCATCATACCCCCGCCGTACGCCAGCACGAACTCGGCATCGGCCAGCTTCTTCACCCACTTGAACGTCACACCGAACTTGGTCGCGTTCCAGTAGCCCACCGCTTCGTTCAGGCGATAAGCTGCCACATCACAAGAAATGTCAGCTGCTTAATCTGTATTCAGGGAATGCGCTCACTCTGGAGCCTTTTCACCTCCGACCAACTTGTAGTACAAGGGTTTCAGCAGGAGTCCCGATGATGAATTGCATTTCGTGGCCAGCAAGCAAATGCAAGCTATCAAGCAGCATCAAGAGGTATACCTGCGTAGATCGCGTGATCGGCAGTTGGGTACCCGCCCGCGTAGGCTGCGAAGTTAATAGTCGACTGGGGACGCCAGAGCGTCACCTTGCCATTCCACCCCAGGAACAGTTGGTCCGGCTGAGCGCGAGGCTGGGTGATGCAAGTGTAAGATGTCCTGAATGCAGACATTGAGGTGCCAGACAGGAAGCGGGCGATCGTCTCGCTGAACCCAGGATCATCCACGATTGCAGGATCGATGGTCTCGTTTGGTGCGATTGTGTCGAACTGAGCAGCGTAGCAAGCACAGCGCGGATTGTCCAGATCTGATGCCTCCGTCGTCTCGGTTGTCTCCACAGCCCCCGGCCTTCTTTTCTTGTTCATCGGGTTCGGAGTATACGACATGGCAACTTGAAGTGCTTGTGACACTGCTTTGCAAGGGTCACAACGGAATTGTAGCTTCTTTCACAATGGTAAGGAAGAATGATCCAAGTCTTTCAATCTGTATGAGAAAGATTATTCGATGTTTGCCAAGATCTCCGGGTTACTCGATGCACTTGGGATCTAGCCGATGACTCGATGAGGTGCCCTGCGCTCCTCATCACCTCATGGAGCTATTTTTAGCACCTTTCATCAGGTGTCATGCTGATCCTTCCAATCCCTGAGTCGTCAAAACCCCATCTCTGTGCTTGGGCTCTGTGCAATCTATTGCATGACAAGGTCGCTGCATGGAAAACTTTGCTGCAAGAACAAGGTTACGTTCCTGTGAAGCTTCTACACAAGCCGGCACATGTCGCTGCGCCCTGAATATTTGATAATGCTCATTAAATATTATTATGTTTACAAAAATGCTAGTAGCGAAGTGATTCTGCAGACAAGCTGCATGCAATAAAGGCTGCCAATTCCTTAGCCTTGTTGGACTCGCTAGATCCAAGCAAGACGCAATCAAGTGTGGGGACGGTGCTAATTATTTGTACCGGCCTCGCCAGCGGGGCCAATGCTCAATGATATGCCAATTCAATAATGGCTTGTCGCCCCTGTCAAGATAACCACTGCTGGTACTGCTTGATCTTACTGGCCTGTGCCTTGGCATCCAGAGCATTCAAGTACTCTATTGCCTCCTTCGCGCCACACGCCACAGCCAAATCTACCGGCCGCAAATTATCCTGTATAAAAACAAAGTATCCTTCTCACCATGAGAAATATGGTCTTTTGTCTCATGTTCTACCGCCTTTAACTGGCCAACATGGCAGTCCAAGTATCAACCTGCTCGGGTGCTCAGGCCAAGACAGAATGCTTGAAGCGCTTAAGACTCCTGAGTTCGTGTTGGGACATGCAAAAGGGAATCAAATTGCAGCACCTTGTCAAGGGAGCCTCTGGGAGCGCCTGCTGCCAGCAGCTTCTCCAGCGCACTCACACTCCCCGTCATGGCTGCCACATGCAGCGGAGACCTGCCCTCCTGCAGGGACCAATCAATGATCAGACGAGCTCAGAAAGATGCTAACTTCCTTGAAAAAGGCAAAGTATGATCGCGCAGACATGGAAGCAGTAATGCCACGCTTATGCAACTTCAGAAGCAGATGCAAACTCATGTGGGTAGATTATGTCGAGCGTCAACGAATGCCTCGACACGCCAGAACACGTGGCTTGTGCAGACGCTGCTGAGACTGGTGACACACCAAGTGACCTGTGGCGACACTTGTGCGATGATCAATCAGATAAAATGTGGGTGATTGACAGGTGTAAAAACTTGCTTTGTTAGGCAGGTCTGCAGAGGCTCCCAGGCCCAGAAGCATGTCCAGCACTTCCTGGCGGCCCCTGTCATTCAGGCTGCCGGCCGCGGCTGCCACATGCAGCGGAGTGTCTCCCATGTCCTGTGCAGACAACAGACAAAAGCTCTACTTTTCCCATGAAAATTCCTATGCTTCTTACTCATGATAGAAAATGGAATGAAGCTGTACTACTAGACTGAGCTAGGTAGCGCCTTCTGCCTATCAACAATCTTGCTTCTGCTTCCTGTTGAGCCTTTTCTGCTACTCCGCAGTTCATCTAGATATGGAAATTCAAGAGAGAACAAGCAAGCACCGGACCGCCTGCATGCATGCAAGCAACAGCTGATCCCAGGTGTGAGCAGACTGATGGAATGAGTGAGTGAGTCACCCTGGAGCGTGCGTCAAGGTTGGCTCCCAGAAGGGCCAGGATGCTGACCATCTCTCCATAGCCCTGCGCTGCCGCCACATGCAGCGGCGCCAGCCCCTCCTGCAGCGCCCACGCGCACATAGCGATTCACTCTGGAATCTCAGTAAGGCGATGCCTGATGGTTTATGTGATGACCGACAGTGTAGTGCGCTATAAGCTAGAAGGATCTGGAAACTTCTTTCGAACCTCACTCCTGATTCCGAAAGCCAGGCATTGCTCATTCTTGAATAGGCTGGCTGCGATGGAATGTGACACCGGCGATTGGCCGCTTGACCAGTACATTTTTATAAGTCCTGACTGACTGACTATTATCTTTAGAAATTGGCTGCATAAAATAACCAGCAAATTCCGGGATATGAGGGTATGGGGACAGAGTCAGAGAATTTGTGGCAGAATTTCTGGGGCAAGAGAGAACACAGCTTGTCACCTTACTTCATTCTTTTTTACAGCACAACGCACCTGTGTTTGGTCTTCCAGGCTGGCGTTCTCATAGCGCAGCAGGTGCCGCAGCATCGCACCATCGCGACTCATCACCGCCCTCTGCAGTGCCAGCGCCGTCTTCGCCTGTGACCCACAGAATTTTTGATTCCGGTTGTGAAATTCTTGCTGCCAGCACGCTGGTCTTGAAAGGGGCAGTCAAACCTGAGCTGACTCTGTTGCCAGAAACACCCCTGTGCGCATGTATGGGCATATGAGCGACGGAGGCTTCATTGAGATAAGCTTGTCATTGTAACAGTTCTTTTTTTCACCAGCTGGTCACGCACCTTGACTTCTGGTGTTGCTGCGGAGTCGGGATTCTCTTTGTCAGAGCAGCTACCGCCGCTTGAGGCCATAGCAGAACCTTCCTCGTCTGCGCTGCCCTCGATGCCCTGAAAGAGCGCAGCCTTGATGGCATCCTGCACCGCAGCCCTGCATCACAGGAGCAACAGTGCAATCAGTTATATAAACGGAATCTTTTGCATGCCTTTCTCTAGCCAGCTTTGATACATTACCAGCATCCCAGCAGGCCTCTAATGCATTGAGCTTTTGGTGTGGACGAATTCCCACGGCTCAGCAAACTTTAAGTCCCGTGTGGTTAGGACACGCTGATTTAGCAACAAGAATGACTGCTTCACTGACAGACATTTGGAGTTGAGTAACTGGCAAGCAGCTGCAAGGAGGCGTCAGTGAAAGTGGACTGCCATGCGCAGAGGTGTGACGCACTGATCTTGGGGGCCGGCAGAAAATGACACATCAAACAGCGGCGGTGTCTGGTCCCCGCCGGTGCCGCTGAGACCTCCTGAGACTTTTTTGCCACTACCAGAAGCCCAAGAGCTGAGGGGAAGCTTCCAGGCAGCTTTCTGTCCGGTGTAGCTGGGAGGCTGAAGCTGATTTCCCACATCATGTAGCGGCCCCTTTCCTGCTGTTTTAGTGCCTGCCAGTATGTCCGCTGGCTTGCCTGCAGGTGCAAAACATATGACCCTTCACGTGTCGTACCTCAAGGGACAAGTTAATGAAGAAAGGCGAACTCCGCGAAACATAAAAAATTAGAAACCTACCTTGCATCAGCGCTTCTGCCTTCTGGATGAGGGCAGACAGAGCCTGCTTTCTCTCGTCTTCGCTCATGTCCAGGTCAACGGTTGAGTAACCCGGCATCTGGGATTGCTCTGCGCCCATGGCGACGATTGAAGGGATTGCTTGAGTAAAGGCCTGCGTAGTCGTCAAAAGCTTTTCACTTAATGTCACTCGTAGATTTTAGACTGCTTCGCATTGATTGTCTTACCCTAGCAGTCCAAACGCATCAAGCATACTATTAAACACAACAGAGCAATCCCTCTGGACTCGCGCTCTTGTATGATATACAAGTGACTGAATTTAATAAATATTTCCAACATTAATCGCCAAGGATTTTCGTGTTTTCTAGTCGTCCCGGGCTCGAGGCAAGAACCTTCCGAAAGCGGCATGTCATGCGGGATGCACGCACCTGGTAAGAAATCGCGGCCTCTTGCTACAATTGAGCCGCAAATATCATGTAAGTTTGCAAATGACTTTTAAAAGCATGACTCGCTTGATAGTATGCTGGCTACACCGGTCTAAGAGTGTCTCCCTGTTCCTCGCGGAGCACTGAGTGACTGATCGACAAGCCTGATTTGGCACCATGTTACAGACGGTGAAGTTTCTGTGCAAACAGCAACAGGCACAACTTTTTGGGAAGACACAAATTACTTTTATCATGCATGCTTCTCTGGATGCAAGGCCTGCATGCTGGCCCCTCATGGGCACGTTTTTGTAATCCTGTTAAAACCGTGTTGCATCAGTTCTGTTTCATTCTAATCTACGCTGTGGATCCGATGCAAATGATCCTGTCGTGTATTTCTTACATGTATCCCAAAAAATGAAATCAAGAGAAGACGAATGAAACACGAGCGAAGGCAGGGCGACGTAGTGTAGTGGTTATCACATTGGACTCTGAATCCAATAACCCCAGTTCGACTCTGGGCGTTGCCTCTTTCCATTTTTTGCCGATCAAAATCACAGTACTGTGCAGTGAGATAAATTGAGTCCAATGAGACTTCACTGAATAGACCAAATAACAAGTTCCCATAAGTTCTCGTCGAGTGTCATTGCTGCTCATCAGCCCGGTGTCCTAGTTGTCATGGCGCAGTTTGCGGGCAAAGTATCGCTTCCGTTTGCCTCCCTTTCCCTCCTCTTGCAATGACACATCCTCTAACACAATCGCACCTACAGCCTCCGCAGATTCTGGCTTTCTGACATTTCTAAAGTCCAATGCCACTTTCCCAAATGTGGCTGGGCCCTTCGGCGGGGCAAGTTCAACCTCCCCTTCAAAATCCCACTCCTCTGACTCATCCCCACCAACAGCAAGTGTGCTGCCCTGCACTGCGGCCGCAGCGCTTTGAGGCGGCCTGAGCTCTGTAGACTTATGGGAACTGTCCGTGCGCCGGTAAGCTTTGATGCTGGCCTGCGCGCGAAGAAGGGCAGAAGACTTTGCGTCCACATCGGAATACCTCTTTGCGCTGCTGAAATGGGATGTCACAGCCATGCCGGCGTCTGTCTCTGGCTGGCCAGTAGATGATGTGTCCGCCAGCTTGCTCCATGCATCTGCATGCAGACAAGAAAATTTTGAAACTATGTTTGAAGCTGTCACTGCACAATGAAGAGCATCTGCGGCGGGGCCTTTGCCAAAAGTTAATTTGCCTGTGCAACTACACATTTGAAAAGCGAACCTTGTTTGACAGCGGCAAAATGTGCAGGTGCACAAGGGTTGCTGCAAGGTCAAAGGTTCCAGGATTATAATCTGCCCTCACCTGAGGTGGAGGGAACATCCAGGACCGGCAGGTCATCCTGATCAGTCGGTCGGGGCGATGTGATGCTATACGCCTTCCTGAGCCATGACTCAGCCACAGGGTGGTCGATATTACACAGCCCCTTTTTCTCCCCTTCCTCCGTCTCTAATGAAGGGGGACTGCTAGGGCGCACAGTCGCATAAAGGTCAGGTGCACGGCTGTCTGAAGGCGCAAGTGAGTCGACTGATCTGGGGCTGAGAGGCCGCAGCAGGTTCCTGAATGAGCTTGTTCTGGTGCCCTTGCCGGGTGTCTGCGGTGCAGTTGCAGAATTGCTCTCTTGTGCCTGATCCGCCACATTTGGCTCCATTCCTGCAGAAGGAGAAGCTTGTTTCAGTAGCACATGCAGATCTGGACGCGGTTTAATCAAGGCAAGTCTCACCAGAGAAGTGGAACCGTATAGAGTGCAGCAATAGACTACTTGCACAAAAAAGGTGTTGCTAATGGCGGTGTCAGTGCATCTCATGGGGCTCTCAGGCATTATTACATTGCCAGCATTTCACAGTCAACAGGCATGCATGCATGGGACAACAAATCAAACCCCAATCATCACCTGAGCCGCCGTATTTTGCACCGCCAGACACGCTGTGCCTGACAAGCCGGCCCAGTGACTTTGGTAGCGATGAGAATTTTCCAACTGTGGCACTTCCCGCTTCCTTCACTGCTCTCATTGATGAAAGTCCCTCCCTAAATCGGCTGGCCGAGCGCGGCCTCTCTGCTCTTTTGATCTCAATCTCTGGCGTGCTTTCTTCAACGCCTGCTGCAGTGCGATCACCAGTGCTGACGACGTCGCTCATGACAACGTCTGCTGCTTGATCTGCCCATGCAATGCTGACGTCACTCACTGAGTCATCTGCTGGCTGACCAATCCAAGCATTGCTGTCAGAGGTAGCGGCTCCTGCTGAATCAGGTCGTGCGCCAGGTCGGTCTTCCTCAACATTGTCAATTTGCAGGAAAATTCCCTCTTCTGCCAGAGAAATGATATCACCAAGGATTTTACCACTTTCAGAAGTTGCTCCTCCGGGGCCTACACTCTGGCTGTCCAGCGAGTCATCGCCCCCGTCTAGCTTGGGCGTGAGGGGAATGCTGTCGAAACCCTCCAGCTCAGCAGAAGCTTCTGCCCCACTGAAACTCATTTCCTCATCAAAGCCTCTATCCTCTGAACCCAGCTGCTCCTTCTCAGCTTCTCTTTCAAAGTTGACAGCTGCTGCTGCTGCTTCAGTCTTCTCCTGCTGGCTGGGGGTCATTTGTTCAGCCGCAAAGCTTTCTTGATCTTCCAGGCCGATCGATTCCATTGAGGTATCACCAACAAGCTCCTTTGAGGCATGCACACGTACATGCAGGTTCGCCTTTATAATTTCTGCATGCGGCAGCGGCGGTGTATAATCTGCCTGCTGTGCACGCGCCAGCGAGGAGGGCGCAGCTTCCTCGCTGTCAGGAAGCTGGAACTCGGGCGGCGGCTGCCGCGCAGCTTCCTCCTTGCCCAACCAGCCGCTCACAGGCGAAATCAATAGATGGCTGTTTCCAGCGCCTGGTCCCTCCACTTGCCCTGAGTCAATATCCAGTGAGAGATTGGATCGCGCGCCAGCCGAACTTGAATTCGGATGTGCGGCCTGATTTGGCTCGCTGGATGAGTCTGACATGGACAGCACGTGGCCTGTTGATGACCCCTGACAGAGAAGGGTTGCTGAAGGGGTGATGAAGAATATTGGACTGATGTCTGCCGGGCTCAAACTTGGGCTGTGCTGCGCAAATGTGAAGCCGCCTGCAGCTGATGCCTCCGCAGCGGGCTCAGCAGGCTCCACCTGTCACAAGCAAATACAACATTTCCTCGAGAACAGAAGAGTACACCTGCCTAGCATTTTTGCGCATCTCTCTGGTTCCGAAGGCCTCAAATCCCCTCTAAGGGGCCCAGTTCCTGACATGACTCGCAACTTATGGATGCTATGATTTGCTCATGTCCCAAAATGGCCGAAAGGGCTTCAAAGAAATCAACACAGACCAAGTAACATGGATGCGGCTCCAGCAATGTCATCCTCAAAGGAATTTTGAAAGATGCATGGGATGAGGGCACACCTGAATGGCGGTGGCAAATGGTATTTCATAGCCCAACACAAAGGGCGCATGTTGTGAAGCAGACTCTTCCCCCGATGCGGCCGCTGCCGACAGCTGTGCGAACAGCGCATAACCCGATGACCGCTCCTTTTCCTGTTGTCCTAGCACCGCAGAGGTGCCGGCTTCACTGGCAGCTCGCTCTGCCTTGCTGTCTTCCAGAAAGTCAAAGCCTGCGAATAAGCCATGCACGAAAAATATTCAGCGTCAGCTTCAGCAGTAATCAGCACAGGGAAGCATTTACTCCAGTGTCCAATGGTGCACAAAATAATTCCGGTGTAAGCAGCAGCTGTTTCAAGGTCTAGAATCTGTGACACATTGGTACCGAAAGTTGAAAGTCTATTCAGGCAGGCAACCTCCGCACCGCCAATTCGCTGGGAGCTGGATGCATGCGCTTGTGGCTGCACTTTCCCCGCAGGTGATGCCACAGTCATTTGCGCCTCATCTGTGTATGTTTCAGGAGCGCTCACTGAATCGAATTGCTCACTGATTGCCACCCTTTCCTTCAAATAATTACTAAGTTGACCAGTGATGGGCAGCTGATGTGCCCGCCCGGGCAGCTCCTCCAGCTCAAACCCATCTGTCACTGCGAAATTCAGATCTCCGCTGTCACGCCTGGACGGGCTCTCTTCCCCTGTGTCGGCGTCGATATCAAGTGCTAATTCCTCCTCTGCGGCTCTTGCTTCTGCTTTTCGATCTACCAGAGTCTCCCAGTCCCTATCTACTGTAAAATGCCCCATGTCCCCAGCAGGTCCTGATGCCCCAACCCTGCCTCCAAATGCCCCAATCAAGCTCTTGCTACCTGCTGTGAAAGTAACAGCCAAATTTTCCAGTGTACTCGTTGCATCGCTCCCAGACAGGAAGCTTTCTGATGTCCTTTTCCGCTGGAATCCCAGAATCGGCAGCCAGCCGCCTTGGCCATCCAGGGGTCTTTGGAACACTGAAGAGTCCCTATCCGGGGGTTCCTGAGTTGTTGGAGCTTTATCATATTCCCCTGCCAGCTGGCCGCTGCCGCGCTTGGCGTTAGCTGACACAGCGCTGACTAATGCCGCCGACATGCGCCGCAGCGTGCTCAGCGCGGTCCAGTCAGCTGCCGCCGCCTGAATTGGCGCGCCCAGCAGTGCACCTCCTTCCTCCATATTCCCAGCATCTCTTTCCATGTCTACGTCCATGCTTCTGTCTTCTGAGGCACGCAAAGCTGGTGCAAGGTTCCTCTGAGGAGCGGCACCAAATGTGGGGTTTGCATGGAAGGAGGCCTCTGTTGTGTTGACCACATAGTCCTGGAAGCGCGGGTCGTACATTGGGTTGTTGGCGGCTGGCTGGTCTTGCGCCAACTCTATCTCGGCTTCCTGCAGAACAAAAAACAAGTTGGGTCTTGGTGCTTGCTACCAATGTGACCACAGAGCCAGGGGTGGCGGTACAAGGCAAGTGCTCATCACTCATCAGCATCTCCTGGCAAGGCATCAGAGGCACCAAGACCCAACACTTTGAAGTAGATCAGGTTTACTGCTGACTTTACAGTTCCACATGGTGTGTTGCAAATTCTCGCTTTCAAAATTTGCAGATGTGTCTCACCTTGAGCGCAGAGAACGCCCCGGGAGACGGCCAGCCGCTGGCTGCCCTGAAACTGCCGAAATGCTTGGACAGAGTCCTGCCCAGCCCGAACGGGTTGCCCAGAAACGACGCGAAGGGATTCCCCGTCTCGCGCACACTCGTGTCCTCGCCTTCAATCCTCGTGCTCCAAGATTGTTTTTGGGTCTCGTGCGATCCCAACAGCCGCGCATGTGCTGACTCATCCGAGAGTGAGTCATACTCAGGTGCTCTAATTTCTTCCGCAGAGGTTTCTGGCTCAATTCCAGGAGCGCCTGCCGCGGCTGTAATGTAGATCGAGCTGGATGGCTGATGCTCTTCACTGTTTTCCAGTAGCTGGGATTCTTCATCTGACGGCCTTTTGCTGCCTGTTCTTTCTCCGCCGCTGCGGATTTTTATGCCTCCAGCTACAAGGCGGGTCAGCAAAGGAGCGGCGTCGCCAGCTGGCGCTGACGTGTTGCCGCCGAACGGCACCACATCAGCAAAAGGGTTGTCGCTGCGCCGGCGGCCGGCAGCCGCGTTGATGCGCGCTGGAAGCTGCCCGGCAGCTTCCATCTCCTCGCCGGCAAGGCCGCTGGGTTGACTCACTGGAGCTGACTGTTGCAGCGCCTGTATCAGCGCAGACTGCCTAGTTCAACTTGAAAGTGTTCAACTCTGCAGTCTAGAGACCACAGCCCTTCACGTGCAAAGCTCGTCTAGAGCGCCTGATCAGAGCTTGATACTGGGAAAGGAACAAAGCAGGTATCCAGGCGGTGTGGTGAAAGAGGGCGTACCTCCCGCAGCCGGGGAGCAAGCAGTTGCATTGCCACGCTGGCAAGGGGCGTCACAACGATGGCACCCATCACTGCTGTTGTTGCCAGCACATCGGCCCATCGGTGATAGTCGGCAAAGCTGTCTGACGAGGCGCCCACAAATTGCCCCGCCAAATGCATTGGCAGGAAGCACATTGTCAGAGTCACCGACGCCTGAAAAAACAAGAATACATCGGGTTTTTTTTTATTATTATTGTAGAAAAAGCTATTTTTGGTAAAAAGAATGAGGATGTATGTATGACCAGAGAGATTGCAAAAAGTATGAACTGACCGAGATATTTAAAGTGCAAGTGAAAGCCCACCTGAGGGAGAGTATAGATAGTGATGAGCACCCGCTCCTTCAATGAGACACTGGTTCCGAAAAGGCCAAAGAAGGAGACCAGACACTTGACACACACACCTGCACAGTCACAGTCCAGCTTGAGCGATAGAAAATGGCAACATAGCTCAGCGTATTATTATCATTACACGTTCCCAAGTCCTGGTTTAGAGAAAGTCCTGGTGTAAAGACCAGGTTTAAGCAACACTTGTATTATTGCTTTCCACTCTTCTCAGCTTGCAAACCCATAAGGAATGCCCCACCCAGCAGTTGCCTCAGGAGTATCTCAATTCGCACTGCACATTAAGAACACACAAACGGTACTCATGGCAACAAGCTGGTATGCGCACCAATCGCCACGGCGGCCAGGCATTTTGCTGTGGCCATGTGAGGTAGAGCCGCAAAAGACACTGACGTGCCGGCCAAGCTGAAAAGTAGCGGCTCGGCTGCCAGTGTCCAGATTACGTCCAGTCGCCTGCCCACCTCTTCCGCAGTTTTGGCTCTGACTGGCTCTGTTCACAGCACATGCACACACCACAACATCTCACCACAAGCAATATCAGCATCAAACCTGGTGTCTTGATGGATTCAGCAGGCAGCAGACCATGCACTGAGTCTTGAACATCCTCGAGCATTGAAGCATTGCGCAGTGAAGGCTTTGGTAGGAGCAATGGGGAGAGGTGATGTTTGCAAGAATCCAGCAGAAAAGGGAGGAAAAAGGAAATGCACCTGGAAGAGTCAGCAGTCGCGGATGGGCAGAATCCCAGAAGCTGCTTAGCCCGCAGCCCATGACCAGCAGCGCTAGAACTGACGCCCCAAAGTACTCATAGCGGAACCTGTGCAGACGCGCATATAAAAAGATTGAACATTTTTGAAAGCCACTACATCACTTGCCCTCAAGAGAACCACCCCTGTAGCATCCGAAGAGTTAGTCAGGGGCTCTGCAGTCTCAATACATGTCTGACCATTCTTCATCACATGCACACATATGCTTGCAATCATCTGGCAACAGCACCATAAACATGCCATGGCATTGCCTGCTATAAATTGCCTCGCACTAGCTTACCGCACCTAGAGGTCAAGCTGCTATCTTTGGGTTTCCAGTGGATTATAAAAGATGTCTCACCCCAAGAAGGCAAGGGTCTGTGCCACGAACAGAGCCATTGCAGTTTACTGCTTGGGGGTGGGGCGGGATCCATTTCTGTGAACATTCATGACTGATCACAGAAAATTACTCACCCCAGGAAGGCGAGGGTCTGAGCCACGAGCAGGGCGATGGCAGTCTGCTGCCAGGGGGTGCGCCAGAACAGGCGCAGGGAGCACAGCGCAGCAGCCGCAACGCCAGCCGAGCATCCGGTCAGCATGCTGACTAACGGGTGCAGCCAGATCAGGCTGGGCGGGCCGTGAGGGAACGCCAGCAGACAGAAGAGGGACGCGAAAAGGGTGGATAACGCGATGCTCGCCCCGCTGGCGGCTGTCAGCACCTCCGGCATGCCTGCATCAGCCACAGCAATTCACATGCATGCATCTTTTTTCGGCTGTATTGCACAGGAAATCAATGAAAATATGCAATCTTCTGGCAGGGCAGATAGGTGGAATATCTGTTCCAGAGAAGACACAAACAGGTCTGCTACAGCAGTGGGTGTTGCCGTGCTTCTTTCAAATTTGATCAGCTTCACCTGATGATTTATGTTTTGCATGGCTGCTCCCACAGTCCACGGACTGCTTTCATGAATTGCAACAGAACACCTTGAAAGGTAAAATCTTAAACTGTAACTACAGCCGCTCACCGGCTGTCATGGAGGGGCGGGCTTCCTCGCTCTGCTGCAGGGACTGCAGGTCGGTGGACATCGACAGCGCGCACGCCGGCGCCAGCAGAAATCCACTGGCAAGCGCCAGCAGTGGAGGCATCTTGAAGAGCAACCCCTGCCAGGCACCAACAAAAGCAAATCTTTCTATGGTGTTCCTAGCTTGCCTAATTTGAGAATTGCAGAATAATTCTCGACGCTTGGACTGAACTATGCACATGCCGGTGCATCCATCATGCACACCAGAGGCAAGGAAGGAGCCCTGAAATTTCACCATGGCACAAAAAAAGTTGCCACCAAACACATCTTCGTTGGCATTATTTGGTTCATCCTCTCGGCTGGTAACAATTGTAACGCGTGCCTGGGGGTCACATAGGAGACACAGGGCATCAATGGCAACTCTATAATTTTCCTTCACAACAAGTCACTGTTCTCACCAGGACTGCGCTGTAGGTAGTGGCAGTCTTGATGCAGGGGAGAGCGCCCAGTCGCAGTACCATCAATGCCCGTGTTCTTAATGCGCGCGGCTTGACAAGAAGTCCCGCCCTCAGCAGAATTAGCGCCATGCATGCCCACCTCACCTTCCCTGACAGCTCCAACGGCACCCCCTGCCCATTGCAAAAGTCATGCTCATTAATAAAGCATTAACTAGTGTGGTACGCACATGAGGATTGGGAGGGCAATGGCAGTTCAGATTTGAGAATTTGGGAATTTGGGCAGGCCATAACACATTGGGGCACCCCTCCGTCTGCACCCCTTCAGTATTGGGCGTACTAACGAAAATCCCAATCAAAGTCTCCTGCTAGCAGAAAAGCGCTGCTCTCCAGGACATCTTAGATGAACACTTGTGCGTGTGCTCTTGCTGCCATGAGAGCAGAGTATGGGTTTTTTGAAAATAGCTATATGGCGTGCGCATTGCACAGAACTATTGGCAGCAATGTGGGGCCTGATCAGGCCAAGTGAGGCTTCCGTCCACCTCACCTCGGCTGTCAGCGCTCCAGTGTTCCTCAGCAGCAGTCCAGCCAGAACCATGCCCAGCAGCGGAGGCAGGCGGCACTGCACACAGAACAGCCTTTGCATTATCAGCATCAGCAGCGCTTTGATCTTGCAGGCGCCCCTGCCACCGACAGGCCTTGTGTTGTCAGATTTCTATGTCCACTGACCCCGCTTTGTACAGTCGCATGGGACCAGTCTGTCCCCTTTTCCACATCCCACATGGTCCAGCAGTGTCTAGCTGTGATTTCTGGTGCTATCTCAGTGCCGCTGGTTATTGCATACTCGAGATTGCCCTCTGTTGCACACCCTCTTGTATTAATAGTATAGGGCCTGCCATGCTGCGCCTAGCCCACCTTGGCTGTGATGTAGCCTGCCACATGGCCGGTGACCCACAGCACGCAGAGACCCCACAGGGCACCTCCAGGCGCAAAGGGCCCTCCAATTGCCAGGTACAGGGCAGCATATCCTGCCAAGGCCGCTGTCACCAGTCCAGTCAGGCCCAGAAGAGCTACGAGCCAGTCCTTTCTTTCATTAGCATGATTAGTATTTCCTCACACTTCCAAATATTGGTCCTCGTGAATTAGCACTTGAGGGATTTCACAACAGGCAAACAGGCAAACGTCTGAGTTAAGGCAAGGAGCTTTGACTATCATGCAAATGGCTCTAGAAGCGTTTCTGCGGCGTGAAGTGCTGTAGATGCCTCGCTTGGACAATGGGGAAGAGCAGCACGCACTTTCGTGCTGAGCTGTCGAGACGTTCTCGTTGGTCATCGTGCTACAAATGCTCAACTGGAATCGCCAGTCAGGATCGCGACGAGTCCAGAGAATGGATGCGATCTGATCTGGGTGTAATTAAACTCCTTTGAAGGTTAACGAACTTGTTTCCAAGGCTCCATGATGGGAGAATAGATTATCAAGGTACAGACATGCCGGGATGTTTTCTGCTTTGCAAAAGACGCAAATCCGTTTATCCAAGGACTCGTGCTTTTTTAAACAGACTTTTCAGAAGTAATGTTTGATAATTCCCGGTATAAATCACGGAATTTTTAAGGGAAGGTCCTCATTATTTCTTGGTGTGGGTGAGCCTACTTATGAGCCTACTGATAATTATTATCGCCTGCCGCATGTAAGTGCCACAAGCATAGACGAGATCACTCTTTTGAAAAAGTACATGGACTACTTGCACTCAACTTGCAGCCTTAAATATCTTAATGCGGGCGAATGCTACAATGTCACTGCGCAATTTGCATAGCAGCAGTTCAGCTGCACAGTTCTGCAGTTGCACACCTCTGCGAATATTCTGAAATTTGATTCGCAGCCGCTGCAGGTAAAACGTCTGTCTTATCCGTGACAGATCCTAGAACTTGCTACAAGAAGAAGCCTGCGGTGCCAAGGAAGGCCACCGCATCAGCAGACCGCCCTCTGATGTCTCAAACATGTGAAATACCCAGAAGCAGCAACATGTCTGCAAAATTCAAGCAGCCTGTGAGGACCTCTCCATCTTTCTGCAGATCTAATTCTTGCTCCTGAGTAAGAAGAAAGCCGAGTGAAAGGCCCTGTAACAGCGATAGCTGTGCGCTCAAACTAAATAGCTTTTTGACTCATTGCTATTCGCCCCTGCCAGGCCCGCCTCAGGACATATCACCCTCTGCCCGACTGGCCACGTTTTCGCTTCTTCATGCTCGACTGCTGGTTGAAGCCGGGGATGGGCGGTGTGTGCGTGAACATCTGCCGGTTCAGTGGCACCCTCTCTGTCTCTGGCCTGTTTGCCAGCTCCCTCAAATCCTCTGCAACCAGCACAGCAATGAAAATGCTTGCAAAGTCTTTGTCCACAGTCCCTGCAGCCTTCACCACGCTCCTCTCTGCTGTTGAGAGGCATTCATGCCAGTATTAAGGACCCCACTCCAACAGTGGAAGACACCATAAAATTTCCAACTCTTTGACTACCAAGCAGCTGTGCTGCAGTGACATTTGCTAGGAATTCACTGTGCTTTCGCTGCCAAAGATGCGAAGGTTATGTGAATTTACCTGGTAAGGCAGCAAGGGCGGCCTTCTTCAGTTTGAGCTTCACAGAGAGGTCAGTCTGCCAGGCCCGATGCTGCATCATTTTGAGCTTGTTATACTCCTTTGTGGCATCCTTCCAAAGCTGCGCGTCCTCTGGGCTGAGCTTGGGCATCTCATCCTCTGTCAACTCTTCCAGGATCTGCGTGTCAGGCAACCAAGTTGTGCTTCTGAGGTGCGTAACAAGATCTTAGATGTAAATGGACAAGACTTCAATATATAGATGTATATACCTTAGAATTCAATGTACTTGGAAACATGAAGAGTCTGGAACTATCCTTACCTTCAACAATCTAGGTGTTTTGAAGTCCCGCCCAGCTGCAGCTTCCTCAGCCTTCTTTGCAAAATTAGCAATACTGAGACGTGAGAACGCCAATGAATCACAAAAACCTATTTGCCGTGCGAGCTCTCTCCCTGTCCTGAAAGCGAGCATGGGTGACACACGATCTAGCTGAGATCAACTATCTACTTGCCAGCATGCCTGCGATGTCAATGTGCTTATGACCTTCTTTATTTACAGTGGCGATAGGTCCACTACTTACATGAATTGTCATACTGTAATTTTGGAGCTTGAACAGTCCCTGCGCGAGGAAAGTTTGGCCTGGTGGCTTGCCTGAATTGGCGACATGACGCATACATTGCAGCTTCATTGCGCTTCTGGGAAAAGGATGCGTTTATGGTAGAAGAGGACATTCAAATTCTATTTAAGGAGGTCTGCGTCGACGCTCTCGCCCTCTTGTATAAGTTCTGCAAGTTCAGGCAGTCATGACCACACCTGATGGTCTCAAATGCAACACCATCAGGAAGATCGCGGTGTTCTGTGGTGCATCCAGTGGGAACAGTCCAGAATATTTGCAATGCGCACGAGAACTGGGGCATGAAATGGTCAGACGAGGCATAGGACTTGTCTATGGGGGTGAGCTGACATGGCATGGCCCTGTGCAACGTCTCGGGTTAAACACACTATACATGAACATATATCAATCATTCATATTTTGTCTTCCAGGCGGAAATGTCGGGCTTATGGGGGAGATCGCACACACTGTGTACAATGGACTGGGTGAAGAAAGCGTCATCGGTGTCATTCCAGAAGCACTGCAACCTCGTGAGGTAGGAGCTAAACGGACTACTTTGTCTTTTCATAAAGCCTCAGCCATACAACAAATGTATTACTTATCTGCAGTGGAGGAGCTGTGCCAAAAGTTTGTGCTGTGCGCCTGCAGATCTCTGGAGAGACCGTTGGAGAGATTAGGATCGTCCCAGACATGCACACCAGAAAGGTGATCACAAGGCTGTCCACAGCACACACTGTCAAGTCTACACAGCTCTCTGTTGGCTCAAGACAACGATGGCTCAAGACAACGACATCGCACTGCTGCACTAACCGCTTGCACAGGACCCACTCTCACCCATGGGTCTGCATGATGCATCTGGCTGCGGGCGTGGCGATCATGTAACACTTGTAACAGCGGACCCGCGGATGACAGGCAGTGGGGTCAACGGAGGCAGATGCAATCATAGTGATTGTGGTAGCATTAGTAATACTGGATGGGGGGATGACAGGCGATGATGTCAGCGGAGGCAGACGGCTTTATAGGCATTCCAGGGGGCTTTGGCACGCTGGAGGAGCTGATGGAGATGGTGACATGGCAGCAGCTGGGCCTGCACACCAAGCCAGTGGGCATCCTCAACATTGCCGGCTACTATGACCACCTGCTCGACTTCTTCGACCATGCCGTTGAGGAGGTGTGGCCACAGAAACACCTGCTGCTTGAAGATCAATCTGTAAGCAATGCTCTCCAGCGTGCCATCCCTGCAACTTCTGTGCTGGTGCCTCCATCAGTGGACTCCCTACATGTGACAGTTATTGCCCAGGGCCATGTGGTTGCACCTGTGCTATTTTTCCAGCACCACAGAAAACATCATGCATCATCATTTGGGTCTTTGTGGAAGGGAGGCCCCAGCTGGCAAAGGGTGGTATAATTGCTGAGCACCGTGCCCTCGGTTGATCAGGTCTTGCTTCTCTCTGACTCTCTCAGGTCTGACTAGTCGATAAAGGGATGGAAATGTGGCGAACCATACCTGCAGCCTGTCTGCAGATGCGCGTCTCTTGGTGCATGACAGCATGTGAGAAAATGACTAGAGGAGCTGCTGCATGTGTGCGGTGCAGGGGTTTGTGAGGCAACCAAGCAGGGACATCGTGATTCAGTCGAGGGACCCAAAGGAGCTCATAGACAAGCTGGAGACCTACTCACCCCCATCCTCCATCATCAGGCTGGCGCTGGAGGGGAAGCTGCTGCACAACCTGCGAGGATAAGAGCAGAGCATGCTCTCGGCGGGTTTTGTGAGCGTTTTTGAGTATCCCCTGGGGGCCCCAGAAAGCTAGGTGGCATGGATGCACAATCTGCGCTGATGATCGGAAAGGCAAAGCATGCTGTGCAGCGGCAGCAGCTGTGTGGGCAATTCGGAGCACCCTAGAGAGTCTGTCTGTCAGAAATGTCCATTCTGCTCAGATGTGAGCAGAGCGTGCTACCCCGCATCGGAGCAGCGTTAGTGAGAAGCCCGGTGCACCCCACAGAGCGCTCTGTAGGAATATATATCAAAGTGGATAAATTAGAGAAAGGCACAGCAGGGAAAACAAGATCTGGGGAAGGTTCAGGGCATCCACAGGCTGGTCTGTGTGATAGGGGTGCACAACCTGCACGGATGTGAGCAGAGCGAGGCATACTTTGCTGTAGGTCAGTGTTTGTAAGGAGTTACCGGTAACAGCAATATAAAAAGCCTTACTGTGTTGTAGCAATGCACGTTCTGGCTCCTGTTCAGTCATCTATTGCTCTGCAGTGCCCATGCAAGTGCGGCTGCTCTTTCTTAAACACCAACTGGATTCAGAACCCCACTGGCTCCAAAATGAGATTTTGTGTTTGAGCATCTGGGCACCAGGATGTAAGTACTGATGAAGAGACAGCATTACCGCTTAAATCACCGCAGGGGTCAGTGTCAATCATGGGCCCTGAAGGCATGCAGATTTAATTTTGGTCAAGGTCAGATTAAATTCCCTGCTGCGGGCGCACTCACTCTCCAATTTTTTTAACCGCAGCCGTGTAAATGTCCTACGGTGTGCAGAGCCTTGAAGAGCTATATAGCCTTGAAGAGCTATATATATTAATAATATTTAATGGAAAAAGACTTGACCAAACTCCCAAAAGCTCATCATGAGTCATGTGATCGCACATGCACTGAGGGCGTCCCATGCAGCGATGGGAAGCGATTGTCACAGGCTGTAAGCAGTCAACCATTAGCAAAAGGCTGTGTCTTAGGATGCAGCTTGACAGTATATACGCGTGATATGAATGGACAGACTGTCTCAGATTGCACATACCTGCCAGTCTAGAATAGACAGTGAGCATGGTGCCTTCACAAAAACAGTGCCATCTCGATATCTCCCGGTGATCTGTTACATTCTCTGAAGCACAGTACAGAATGCCCTTGGAGTCAAGTATGTCGCTATGACGATCTTGCATGGACACAATTAGACGCCCCAGCCCTGCACTGATTGCTTGAGCAGGCCGGAGCGGACTTCACCCTGAAAAGCTTGAACACCTGGAAATCAATCTGATGGACACGAGTGAGCCTTCTTGAATTTGCCACCATTCTGTGCCGATTTGTTCACTCTAGAGTGCAAGATTGCCTGCTGCAGAAAAAAACACAACTTCCTCTCAAAGACTCTTTCTCACGGCCACGATCAAGCACATGGGACCTGATGCGTCTGATCTGCCTCCACTCCTATCGCCTGGGCTGCTGGTGCCCCTAGACCCTGTTCTTTCAAGAAAAGAAGGGGACTACTTATTCCTGAGACCTCGCCAGGACACTCTAGTGGCCACGTTTGCTGCTCCCGTCTTCCAGTCCGTCCTCCTGTCTGACAGTTCCATTGGGGCATTGCAAGTTTCCAAGGAAAAACCAAAGTGTACCGCCTGCATTGAGAGATCTGCTGCCTAAAGCCCCCAAACAACCTGATGCTGAAATCTGTTCATCTAAGTTTGGACATTTATTGATCCACTGACTGTGCTGCAGCAGTGGACTTCATACAAGGTTTAGTTTGGAGCCCTTTAACTGACCTACTTTGGCAGGCATACCACTGGAACCCCTAAAAGAATCCTGGGCCCTCTCCTTGCTACAATACGCGGTACATGAAACCTGATGCCTTCTCTCTCATGCCCCTCCTAAGGCAGTCCCATAGTAACCTGCAGCTCCTTCCTTCCTCCTCTTGCTGCTTTCTCCACTACACCTCCTTCAAACCCACAGCATCCAATCCTCCACAACACCTTGATCTTACAGGAGCCAACACTGCTCAAAACACTTGGAGAAGCCAAACCAGTTCACCCCAGCATCTTCCGGTAAGGTTTTGCTCTCTAGAGTGCCATTAAAACCCCCCAGCAGGATTATACCCAAGGGAGGTGGTACCCCCCGGCGGGGCCTCTCCCCCTATCGGCGTTCGCCGCGGAAGGCTACGGGCCACTCCTTCTGCGGGGCGCGGTCCGTATCTACGGGCCAGGGCTTCTGCGTACGGGCGTACGGGCGAGCAGAGGTGAAGTTGGGCGACATGAAATTGTCCCACTTGCAGTCCTTGTCGAACTCAATCATGTCGTGCCCCGGCGGCAGCCCACAACACCTGCGCAGTGCAATTTTGATTCCAAGCACCCACCATCATTCTCACAGCTTCCGTCCCCGCACTCGGAACATTAGATTTATCTGGTGCCCAGACCAAGGCAGATGTGAGCAACCATTCAATGATTGCCAGCAGGCCAGCACGGCAGCAAGAACAGAATGGGTCCAGCGGCCTCTGTTTTGCAATGAACCTGCTACATAGCATAGCTGCACACCATGCTGCATGCACAATCACAGCAACACTGCCTTAACTGAAGTCCTGCAGCTTGTCTGCCGTTGCGCCTTGCCTCTTTCAGGATCAGCATGCAAGTTTAGAAGCCAGCAAGTGAGGCGGCTGCGCACTTGTAGTAGGGGCGGTGGGGTGTGAGCGACCAGTCGATGGGCGCGGATGACTGCACGTCGGCCCAGTCAGTGGTTCGAATCCCACGCACAAATTCTTTTTTGTGGACATCGCCCGCGTCCCGGTGGGTGTACGCCAGGCGCACGTTGGGGTCGACCACGAATTTGGAGTAGCCCAGCCGCAGGAAATCGTTGCACAGCAGCGAGCACTCCGAGGCCGCGCACTCGCCCTTCTTGTGACCCCTGCATGCATGCATGCATGCATGAGCTTATCACTCTCACTATCATAACACACTGCTCCTGCCAAGTGGCAAGGTGGGTCTGCGAACAAGCTGCGTGCACGCATGCACATACATGAGTTAAAAAGGAGCGTTGTGGCAGAGTTGCCCTCCTTTTGGCCATTGCTGGGGTGCATGCAAGCACAACAGAGAAAAATTCTGTGCCATTGCACACTCCATGGAAGCCGGACAACACATCACATTCCAGCAGGCATGAGATCCGCAACAGCAGGATTTTACCGCAACTGGCATACACTCAACTAACAGCTCGATGATTTCTGTAGATGCTTCATAACTGCACTGGCTGCTGACTCTTGGACTCCCCGGTCAATGCTGTTTCAGTCAACAACCACTGTTAAAGATAGCGCTAAAGCAGCTGTGCGGAGAGCCAGACAACCAAACCATGCACGCGTGCAGCAAGAAACCTTGCTCTTTCAAGAAACAGCAACAACTTTGCAGCTGCCAAGCACGCACCTGACGCGGACGTTGTGGCGCAGGAAGGGTGCGGAGTTGAGGACCACGAGTCCGTTCCAGCAGCACTTTACGGGGAAGGGAAGGCCGCGGGCGATACGGTCCAGAGAGTAGGGGTCCGTAACGTACGGGGTCTCCTTCAGGAACAGGTTGCCGTCCGAATCGCGCGCCACCCAAATGTCATAGAACTCCATCGGGGACTCCGCCTGATGTCAAAGAGGTGATTCAGCACCACATCAGGCAATGTGAGTCCCTGCCAATGTACGTCAGGCAAAGGGCTCCAAACTAAATCTACTATGAAGTCCACCGCTGCAGCAGAGTCAGAGGTGCTCCTCCCCCACGTTAAAGGTGAACCACTTTCAGATACACCCCTGAAAGGGTCATATAGCTTATAAACACTAAATCCACCATTGCATTCCCCGTGAAATTTATTACCATAAAGGCCCTTTCCCTGATCCCATGTTCCCTAATTCCTAAGCTAAACCGGTTTAACTTTAGAGTGTGGGTGCTCCCAGTGCCAGACATGCAGATTCAGGTTGCGCAGTACAACTGCGAGGACTAGCGCAGATAGCGCAGAGCACATGTCGGTACAGCTACACGCACGACTGGCAGCGCGTATGGTCGTTGACATGCAAATGGCTTGCGTCCTATACATGGTCATCATGGACAAAGTTGCGTTGCCTTTCTGCAACATGCACTGCCAGCATGTTTTTAGCAAACAACAAAGCCCTGACACTTTGCTCACGACAACAGGCTTGCCTGCCCGGACACACCATGGCCCGCACTTCTTCCTCATCCACCACTTGCCCGTACGCCCTCAATACCAGACGCTTAAATTGTACTGCCGGCAGTCCCGTATCTTGCTATGCTTGCAGTCCAACGGCAGGCGCATACCTTGAAGGCTTCTTTGATGGCGGGGCGGTCGCGCCAGCTGAATAGGATGGGGCCAATGCGGCTCAGCTGCATGCCCAGCCACGTGGGCACCCAATTGCGCGCCCAGTACTCAGCAAATCTCCGCCGCTGGAACTGTACCACAAGAAAAGACAGTATGATGTCAGTCTCTTTCCTTGTAAAATTTTAAGCAGCCGTCAACCCAGATGTCTCTCTGCCTGGACAAGACTGTGCAAGTGTGTCACATGAGGAAAGACAGACAGATCGATTCCTCTAGCAGCCTTTACCAGAGTCTACAAGGAAATCAATGCACGCCAGTCCAGAGTAGTGTCACGTGCTGCGCAGTGTTCCTGGTTGGGCAGATGAACTCCTTCATCATGACTGAAGCTTCTCATGAGGCAGGGGAAGCGATTTGCCTCACCAAACCCATGGCGGATGCCAGCCTGAGTTCCTTAAAATGATCGAGTAACCTAGGGGGGAAAGCCGCCGCATCTGCCAGGGCATCTCCTCGAGCTTGGGGCGGTCGAAGTTCAAATTGGAGTGTTGATGTAACCAGCGTTGTGTGGCTGGCAAGAATACCATGTTCCTACATCTCTCTGAAAGCCCTTGAACCTCACCTCTTCGCGCTACTTCTACTTAAGTCAATCCAAGGGGAATAGTCAGCGCACCTGCCAGGGCATCTCCTCGAGCTTGGGGCGGTCGAAGTTCAAATTGGAGTGTTGA
>JADEYI010000380.1_pt1 | contig 65744 bp, 60 predicted proteins | sample 8542331 | NCBI WGS metagenome assembly JADEYI01 (sample SAMN16510988, study PRJNA670497) | mine drainage metagenome | isolation source: biofilm near Copperflume 1 | place: Germany: Marsberg coppermine Kilianstollen | collected 2018-02 | reverse complement strand
CATTATGAACCGATGGCTGCCTAACCCGAGTGTCTACGCAATCGGGGCAACCTCAAGGAGCATCAAGAAGCGGATGGAACCTCGCCCAACCCTTCCCTGGACAAGGATAGGGTCTGAAGCAAATGGGTGTGAATCGGCGATCAGTGAATCGCCAGAAGAGTGCCGTTATTGGAGCCGATATAAACCGTCCCGTCCGCTCCGATCGATGGTGAAGTTTGCAGGATTTGCGAGCCTGCGGCGAAGCTCCATTTCTTGTTGCCGTTCGCGTCGATCGCGTAAAGATTCCCATCAGTCGACCCGACCAGAACGGTGCCATCGGAACTGATCGCGGGCGACGAGTTCACCAGATTGCCAGTGGCGTACTTCCATTTGAGGGTGCCGTCCGGATTGATCGCGTAAAGATTGTGGTCGTCCGAGCCTACGTAGATCGTACCGTCGGCGCCAATCGCCGGCGACGAGGCTACCGTGGTGCCCATGCTGAACGACCATTTTTTGCTTCCCGCCGCGGTGACGGCGTAAAGATTACCATCATCGGAACCGACGTAAATTGTGCCGTCGGAGCCGATAGCCGGGGACGATTCGATTGCATTGCCGGTGGTGAAACTCCATTTTACGGCGCCGGAGGCATCAATCGCGTACAAATTGTCGTCGAACGCGCCGATATATACGGTCCCGTCGGTTCCCAATGCCGCCGATGAATAGGTCACCTTGCCGCCGATCGCGGCCCGCCATTTCATGCTGCCGTCCGGATTGATCGCGTAGACCTGCCGGTTTAGCGAGCCCACGTATATCGTGCCGTCGGGACCGACCACTGGCGAAGACTGCGCGCCGCCAGTGGCAAAGCTCCATTTCATGGTGCCGGTAGCCACCGCGTAGAGATTGCCATCGCCCGAATGGATATACACGGTACCGTCGGAAGCGACGGCCGGTGAAGCTGAAATGCTATAGTTGGTTAGAAAACTCCAGCTTTTGCTGCCATCAGCATTGATTGCGTAAAGGTTTCCATCGCCGGCGCTGCCGACGTAGATCGTGCCGTCAGATCCGATCGTGGGTGATGAGAGCACAAAGCCCGGGATCGAGAAGCCCCAGCGTTGCGTCCCGGTATCGGTCGAGGTGCTGAAGGTGCTGTCTGCGTTATGCCTGATATCGCGATGAAACATTGGCCATGCGCCGCTGGTTGCCTGGCCGATGGGCACGTTAATGCATGCGCTGAGCGAGGCCCTGTAGCCGCGCGCGCCGGTATATCGGACGCGCATCCCGACATTGGAAGCGGCCGCGTGTTTGACGGTCAACGTACTGGAGAAAGCGCCCGTGGAATCAGGTTTTCCTCGGCTCATGAACTTAAAGTGACCGAGTTGGCATCGTCCATGTGGTCTGCAACTGCTGTTGGCCGTGCATGAAGCGCCCGGGGTGGGTCCACCGATACACATCCCTGCGCCGCACTCGACCGCCGTTCCGCGGACCACATTTTCCTGGAGAATAATCGCACCGTCGGCAACCGGTTGCCCGACTGTCCCCGCGCTGCATCGAATGCCCGAGGCAGCCTGCTCGACGATCGCGAGGATGTTCTCGCCGTTTCCGGCAGGCGTTGAGTTTTGCGGAGTTTGAATGGTGCCCGAGGTGCATACCGGCAAAGCAGCATCGGCGGATCCGGTGCCCGCCACCGCGGCCGCCAGGAAAATAAGCAGACCGATCCTCGCCGCCATCTCAAGCGCAGACACTCGCATATCTATTCCTCTACCCATCGTGCAAATTCAGGCCCCGGCCAATGCTCTCGCGGGTGATAGGAGGAGGACGCCCCGGAAAAGTTAACGGGTGGGCAATTTGATACTGGTTTAAACCCTCGCATGCCGCCGCAGCCAGTGTACGACGGCAGTTTCACGCTTAGTGGCGATTTAATGAAGCTTGCCGTGACCGCCGCGGGTATCATTCGGCGGTACGTGCATACGCAAGCACAACCGCGATCGGTGCAAAAAAACACTCAGCGCCGCCGCCGCCGAAAAAAGTGGAGTCCCGGGCCTGGATGGAAGTGCGGCTAACTCTGCAATCCGAGCAGGCGGGCGGCATTTCGATCAAGAATCTGATCGGCTTCGTCGGACGCGAGTCCCGCGTCGCGCACATAGCTCACGGATCGCTGATAATGCTCGTGCAATTGAAATGGATAATCGCTGCCGTAAACCAGGCGATCGGCGCCGAAGGCCGTGCAGGCGCAGCGTAATGCTTCAAGCGATCCGTGGCCAACCGTGTCGTACCAGAAGCGGCGGGCGGTGGCGCTGGCCGGCTCGGGCGGATTCTTCAGATACATCGCTTCATGCTGATCTATTCGCGGCAGCACCATCGGCATCACGCCGCCGAAGTGCGGCACGATTATCTTCAGTTGGGGATAGCGAAGCGGAAGCTGCCGCTGGATCGCGTGCATGGTAAACATCGTATCCTCGAAGGTCGCGCCCACCGGCCAGGTCAGATTGAAATCGCGCACCAATGGTGAGCATAGGCCCAGTCCCGCCGGATGTACGAAGACGACCGCCGATCTCCGGTCGAGTTCGGCCCATATCGGATCGAAGGCGGCGTCGACCGCCGATCGATCGATCACCGAAGTGCCGATCGTCACGCCCGCCATCCCGAGTTGATCGAAGGCGCGTTCGATCTCGCGCAAGCAGGCATCGACGTGCGGCAGCGGCGTCACCGCGAAGGCTTTGAAGCGCGCGGGATAGCGCGCGACCACTTCGGCATAGAGATCATTGGCCGCGCGAGCGGTATCGACCGCGTTGGCCTCGCGATCGAAGTAGGGCAGTTGAGAAGAAACGGACAGCATCTGGAGGTCGACGCCGGCTGCGTCCATCATCGCGAACCGTGCGTCCAGCTCGCGCTGGGTATCGCCGCCAAGCGGATAAGCACCCGCCTCGCCGCCCATTCGCTGGAGCAGAACGCGGTACGCAGCCGGATAATAATGCGCATGGACATCGATTCGCATCGCAATTTGTCCTGACGAAAAATTCGCGACTTATTTCGCCAGCCCCAGCAAGCCGGCGGCGGTACGATCGAGGATTTTGTCGACGTCGGCTTTCGGCAGGCCGGATTCCTGCACGTACTTCACCGAGCCGAGATACTGATCGTGCAGTTGGTATGGATAATCGCTGCCATAGACCAGCCGGTCGGCGCCGAACTGCTCGCATGCGCAGCGCAAAGCGGCGCTGTTGCCCTGGGCGACGGTGTCGTACCACATGCGGCGCATGGTGGCGCTAGGCGGCTCGCTGTTCTGCGCGGCAAACATGGGTTTGGTGGTGTCGATACGGGTAAACAGCGCCGGAATCGCCCCGCCGAGATGGGGAACAATGATCTTGATTTTTGGATAACGCTGCGGAATCTGGCGCTGGATCACGTGCATCGCGAACATGGTGTCCTCGAACGGCGCGCCGATTGGCCAGGTAAGGCCGAAATCGTTCAATAGATGAGAACAGACGCCAAGTCCCGCCGGATGCACAAACAATGGCAGGCCGCGCCGGTTCATTTCGGCATAGATGGGCTCGAAGGCCTCCTCAGCGGACGAACGGCGCATCACCGAGGTCCCGATTGTAACTCCAACAAAGTGAAGCTGGTCGAGCGCGCGCTCCAACTCCTTCAGGGCGGCATCGACGTGCGGCAGCGGCAGCGCGGCGAATGCGGCGAATCGTTTCGGATGGTGATGGATCAGCTCAGCATAGAGATCGTTTGCTTCGCGCGCCGAATCGGCGCCGTCACGCTCGCGTTCAAAGTAGGGCTGGGTGGATGATACCGAGAGCGCCTGCAGATCGACTCCGGCGTCGTCCATCATCTTGATGCGCGCTTCCATGTCGGCCTTTTCTTCGGTCGCGAGCGGTACCCTATGGACCACTGCGAGGTCAGCCCCCAGCCGTTCGGCGCGTTTGATGTATGCCGTAGGATAATAATGGGCGTGAACGTCAATGCGCATAAGGTTCCTCCGCGCGAGCAGCTTCGACCTCACGGTTACGCCTGTCGATGCGCAGTTGTCCAGAGCGGCGAGAATGATGGAGCGAATATGCAGATGGTATTGACGGAGCCGCCCCACGCCTCGCCGGGCAGGCGAAACATGGGGCGGTAGATGAACGCAAGGCTTGCGCTCAGGCAGGCAGGTCGACTACGGGGAGACTTCCAGCGTGCCGTTGAGGACAATCAGCAGATTATCGGCGCCATCATTGGTAATCGTGAGTTGACCGCCGGCTGAACCGCCGCCGCCGACACCGGAATTGCCACTGAATACGGTGTTGCCGAGCTTGCCGCTAACCACAAAAAACGACGCATTGACGATCGAGGGCCCGGTCTGCAGGTTCGCCACCGCGTTACCCGCGTCGCAGTCGATGCCGATATAATCGAGCGTCATCGTATTATTGTGGTTGGTGATGGTCATGTCGCCGTTGGCGAGGTCGCAGAAGCCGCCGCTGGAATCGGTATCGATTTCTCTGCCAAGAAACAAATCGCCGGCAGAAATAGTCGACATTCCCTGGCCGATCCCCGTCGCATGAGCGCTGCCGGTAAAGCCCAGACAAATCGGCGTCGAGGTTCCTGCGTTATCGGTTACGACGGTCGGACAGGTCTCAACCGCCTCGATCGCGGTCCCCGCCATGGTAAAGTTGCGCAGCGTTAGGTGGGGAGTTGGGGTTTTCTTGGACGACATGGCTGCGTACGAGTTGGCGCCTGCTGCCATTAATACGCCGGCGCATATCAGGCTCACGCCGGCCGCATAGCGCCAGCTAAGTTTCTTTGGTTGTCCTCTCATCTCTTTCCTCCTGTTTCATTGGCGAGGCAGTTGTCACCGCTCTCGGCGCGATAGCCAGTTGTAGCCTCGGCTCGCTCAGGCATGTTGTTGCTATGAACAACAGGAGGGGTTTTTTACGATCAGAGGAACGCTGAAAGCCTCCCAAATCAGTTTAATTTTTCACAATTCCCACATTGGTTGAAAAATGCAGGTATAGATGAATTAAAGAAAAGTAGCTTGCTCGTAAAGTCCTGAATGGGGCCTGATCCTTCGTAAGAACCTTGAAAAGAGAGCAAAACACGGCAAACCTTCCATTTGCGGATTCTGTCGCTGTCATCGCTTCTTCAGGAACGACGGGCCGGAAAAACCGGCTGATGGCGCCGGGATTGGCGAGTTGGATCCGAACATATTGCCGCCCAGCGAAATTCCGCCGTCAACCACCATCGCGGTCCCGGTAATCCATTCCGACTCGTCGCTGGCCAGAAACAGCGCCATCGCCGCGATATCCTCGGGACGTCCGATACGCGGGATCGGCTGGGTATTGGCGAAAAACTCCGCCGCCACCGGCGCGCCGCCCGGAACATTATTGTAAACCAGCGGGGTGTTGATCAGCCCGGGACAGATGCAATTGACCCGAATTCGATCCTTCCCTACCTGCATCGCGACCGAACGCGTCAAATTGATGACTCCGGCCTTGGCAGTCGAGTAAGCGTGCGGCGCACCGGCCATGAAACCGGCGACCGAGGCAGTCGAGATAATCGATCCGCCGCCTTGCGCCCGCATGATCGGGACCGAATGCTTGATCCCAAGAAACACCGAGCGCAGCAGCACGTTCATAGTGCGATCCCAGTTTTCGACCATGGTCTCTTCGATCGGTCCCACTGCGCCGCCCAGTCCGGCGTTGTTGTACATCACATCCAGCCGGCCGAACTCGGAGATCGCGCGATCGATCGCGGCTTTGATTTCCGCCTCGAGCTCGACGTTGGTCTTCTGAAAGATCGCGCGCCCGCCGTTCGAAACGCATTCCTGGGCCAGCGCCGCGCCGTTCTTTTCATTCAGATCCGCGATTATCACCGCCGCGCCCTCGGCGGCGAATCGCACTGCGGCCGCGCGCCCGATTCCGCTCGCGGCTCCGGTAACTACTGCAACTTTGTGATCAAGTCTGCCCATGGACGATGCTCCTGTGGCGATGCGCCGGCGATCGGCGAGATTACCCTCTGTGATATTATGATTGCGGGTTATGGCCAACCATTCTTCTTCGCAACGCCCACCGTGGCGCGCGGCTGACCGCCCTCCAGAAGACGGCTCGGGCGCACCGGTGCGTCCCGCGGCCGAGCCATCGATTGCGGCGGATCGAGAATCGCCACCGGCGGCCGAAGCTCCCGGCCAACCCGCTGGCCGTTTATACCCGTCGTTGATCGACTATTCCAAGGGTCAACCGCCGAAAGCCGCCGGACTCGATGCAACCGCCGATGACGGCGTGGAAGCGGCCTCCGCCGAGCATCCCCTGTCCGGAAAACTCGACGCCATCCCGACCGAGCCCGGCGTCTACCTGCTGCGCGACAAGCACGGCAAGGTGTTGTATGTCGGCAAGGCCAAATCCTTGCGATCGCGCGTGCGGGCCTATTTCCGCGATCATGGCGACGAACGTTTTCAGGTGCGATTCCTGATGAAGCGGGTGAGCGATTTCGACACCCTGGTGGCCGCTTCCGAGAAGGAAGCACTGATCCTCGAAAACAATCTCATCAAGCAGTACAAGCCGCGCTACAACATCCGCCTCAAGGACGATAAATCGTACCTCAGCGCCAAGATCACCAATCATTTATGGCCGCGCATCACCGTAACCCGCAAGATCATTAAAGACGGCGGAAAGTACTTCGGCCCATTCGGATCAGCCGACGGTTTGCGCGAAACCATCAATGTGATCCGCAAGGTATTTCCGCTGCGTACCTGCACCGACGCGGTGTTTCGCAATCGCGCGCGGCCCTGCCTCGAATATCAGATCAAGCGTTGCCTCGGACCGTGCTGCATCCCGATCGATCGTGGGGAATATGGCCGTCATCTGCACGCCGCGCAGATGCTGCTCGAAGGGAAAAACCTCGAACTGCTAAAGGATATGCGCGAGCGGATGAAGGGTCATGCCGAGCGGCTCGAATTTGAGGAGGCCGCCCGCATCCGCGACAGCGTCCGCGCGATCGAAAAAACGGTCGAGCGCCAGACCGTGCTCCATCACTGGGGCATCGATCAGGACGCCTTCGGTTTGTATCGCGAGGGTGGCTGTATCGAAGCGATCATCTTGATGATCCGCGGCGGCAAACTGACCAGCACGCAAAGTTGGAGCTTCGAGGATTTGGAGTTTCCCGACGAGGAGGTGCTGGCCGATCTGCTGACGCAATTCTACTCCGGCGCGCGTTTCATCCCCGACGAGGTGATCCTGCCGGTCGCGCTCGAAGATGCCACCGTGCGCGCAGAGTTGCTCACGGACAAGCGCGGCAAAAAGGTTGAAGTCTTCATGCCGCAGCGCGGCGAAAAACTGCGGATTCTCGAAATGGCGGGGGAAAACGCGCGGCAATCGTTCCATTCGCGGCGCGACAGCGAATCCGCCCGCGAGCGCATGCTCGATGGCCTGCGCCAGAAGCTCCATCTGCGCAACACGCCCAAGCGGATCGAATGCTACGACATTTCCAATCTGCAAGGCTCGATGGTGGTGGGGTCGCAGGTCACTTTCGAGGAGGGCGAGCCGGTCCGCAACCTGTATCGCCGTTACCGGATTCGCACAGTCGAGGGCCAGGATGATTTCGCCAGCCTATTCGAGGTCCTGCGCCGGCGCGTGATTCGGGCCATGCACGATCAGGACTTTCCCGACCTCTGGGTAATCGACGGGGGTAAAGGGCAACTTAATGTAGCACTTGAAGTATTGAAGGAGCAGGGGCTGAGCGAAGCGGTCGAGGTGATCTCGCTCGCCAAGCAGCACGTGCTGAACCTTGGACGCGAGCGCGAGGTGGTGAAATCGGAAGAGCGGGTGTTCATTCCCAATCGCAAGGACCCGATCGTCCTGGCGAAGAATTCCACCGCGCTGTTCCTGCTGGTGCGGATTCGCGACGAAGCCCATCGTTTCGCGATCACTTATAACCGCGAACTGCGGCGGCGCGCGCGGCTGCGGTCGGCGCTCGACGATATCGACGGGGTGGGGCCGGTACGCCGCCGGGCGCTGCTGCGCCATTTTGGCAGTTTGAAAGGTGTGCGCGAGGCCGACGCCGATCAGCTTGCGCAGGTGAAGGGGCTTAACAAGGAGGTGGCGGCCGCGATTCGGCGGCATCTCGATGCGATGGGTGCGCTGCTCGATCGCGAGGATTTGCGCGAGGATACGATCGAAGCCGCCGAGGTCACGGCGATCGATCCGTCAATCGATTCAGCCGCCGGCCAATCGTCGGCGCCGCCGCCCGCTGACGAGCCGAAGAAGAAAGATTTTGACGTCGTTTGATATTTCAGCGCCGCTTTATTATGCAGACCTCATGGCTCCATTCTTCGGCGGTGTCGCGATCGGGCTGGCGATTCTGATTCCCGTGGTCCTCGCGATGTTCGCCATCCGCCTGCTCTATCTATTCTGCGCCTTCATCTACGGCTTTATCGTCGGTGTCTCCCGCTCGCCAGCGAAGCGGCCGGTTACCCGTGCTCCGGTTTGGCGTAGCTGACGAGCATCGCACGCGCGCGCAATGTAATGATGGCGTTCGGATAAAGCTTGCGACCGCGAGAACTACCCGAGAGGAAGGGCAAACTGTCCGTCTAGAGAAGCCGAGGGTTTTTCGGCACTGTCGAAAATTTGCGGGGCGAGTTGCGGAAACCTAAGCTTACCGGCTTCCAAATACTTACACTCACGTTCTATAGACAACCAGCGCCTCCTGAGTTGCTCGCTTACTGCGCCAGTTGTATTAGAACCCGCAAAAATGTCGAGGACCAAATCCATTTCGTCGGTTAAGAAATTTATAAAAAATGCTGGGAGTTGAGCAGGGAAACGCGCCGGGTGAGGCGTGAAGCCTGCTTGTGCACAGAGTTTCAGGTAAGTTCCGTTGGAGTCATTGTTGCCGTGGACGATCAAGTTCGAAGAGATAGCCCCGCCCTGATCGCGACCCCACTTATGCGTAACATTGTGTCCGGATGGTCTTTGTTTCGCGCGATAGCCCTTGCGGATCAAGCGCTCCATGTCGGGGCTGTAGGGAACCAGGATATTCCGATTATTTGCCTTCGGGTTTGGTGTTTTAGACAACCACCAGAGGCAGTTGACCGAGTCCTTGACACGGATCCTGCGCACAGTGACCCATTCGGCGGGCGCGGGCATTTTGCCTGGATTGTACCAATAAAATTCCTGCGCGAGGTAAAGGCCAAGATCTTCCACGAGAGCGATAAGAAGCTTGAATTGATAAAGAGATCTTGTTGGCCTGCCGGGTTCGTAAGCGCCGCCAATATCGATTACGAAACTACCATCCTCCGTAAGAACACGCTTTACCTCTCTCGCGAAATCTAGAAACCAGTCGACGTATTGATTTTGGTCCTTGTTTCCGTATTCCTTTTTGAAATGAAGCGCGAAAGGTGGCGAAGTTAATACAAGGTTCACAGTGTTGTTTGGTAGCGCTCGAAGGAGGGGAAGAGAGTCACCAACGTAAGCTGCGCCCAACCCCGTTGCATACAGTGGTTTCTGGGGCAAACCTGGAAAAGGCACCGGCAAGTCGAGTGTCTTCATAATAATAGCTTGAACAGACTATGAGTATTGCTCCTCACGAGTCTTGTCAAGGCGGAGAGACTTTTGCGGCGACCTCTAAAAAATTGTCTAGCCACGGACCGTTTTCTCCGTCAAGCGACACCTCCTGCATGACTTTGAGCGTACCAACGTCCCCATCCCGAAGAGCGAGGTTCTTGGCGGCTATGAACCGGAAGCCCCAATTTCCAGTATGATTGAACGTGCAAACCGCAAGGACGTCGAAATGGGTTGCCAAATACCCTCTCGTTGGTCGTCCGGCCACATCGCGCCCTCCGCGCGTCTTTTGAATTTCAACCTTGCAGCCGCGCTCGGGCGAAAACGCTTTACTGCTTCTGAGGTTCTTGCATTCGACACGCATTTTGCCACCGTCGACCATGAAAACCTCGAAGTCTGGCTGACCATCCGAGTCGTGCCAAACTGCTCGGCTGATTTTACCTTCTCGTTGGAGACCTTCGAAATGGCGGCTTAGGTAAAGTTCGGCCAGTTTTCCCTTGACGTCGACTTGGGCGCGAAAGCCATGCTCGATCGCTTCCAAGATGTCCACCGCTGGAGCATTCAGCTTTTTTTCGAGCGGATGTCTGGAGGGCGATTTCATTTCGGATACTCACCCAAAAGCTCAGACAAAGGGACGCCTAATGCACGCGCCAGCTCAGCCAAAACCGTGAGGGTGGGATTTCGCTCGCCCCGCTCGATACCGCCGATATACGTGGGATGTTTCTTTGCCTTTGCTGCGAGTTCCTCCTGAGTCCAGCCCCGTTGTTTCCTGAGGATCCGCACTCGCCGCCCAAATCGGCTCTTAATTGCCTTCATTTTGAGCAGGTAACTTATGAAAGATAATCAGCCGTCTCCACAGACGATGAGTATTCTTTTAGCGGCTGAACGTATCCTCAGTAATTAACCGGCTGCGGATCGGCCTTGCTATATCGGGCTGCTATAATGCAGCCGATCTTTTGATTTTTGAGAATTAGTTGTCGAAAAGCGCTATAATGCGTCAACTCGTCGAAACGACCAGTCTCGAAGAGCTCAATGCGACCGCGGAGGGGCTGCGCGAGCAGCTTCGGCATCATAATTACCGCTACTATGTGCTCGACGATCCGCAGATAACCGACGCCGAGTACGACGACCTGCTGCGCCGGTTGGAGGCGCTCGAACGGGCGCATCCCGAAATTCTCACGCCCGATTCTCCCACTCAGCGAGTGGGCGCCGCGCCCAGCGAAAAGTTCGGCCTGGTGGTGCATCGCAAGCCGATGCTGTCGCTCGCCAATGCGATGGGCGCGGACGAGATGCGCGAGTTCGACGCCCGTATCAAACGGATGCTGCGGTCCGAGGCCGAGATCGAGTATGTCGCCGAGGTCAAGCTCGATGGGCTCGCGGTCGAGCTGGTGTATGAGGATGGCAGACTGACGGTTGCCTCGACGCGTGGCGATGGGGTCAACGGCGAGGACGTGACGGCCAATATACGCACGATCAAAAGCGTGCCGCTTACGCTCAGGCGCGGCGAACATCGGAAGCTTCCGCGGCTGCTCGAAGTGCGCGGCGAAGTGATTTTGCCGCGCCGGGGATTTCTCAAGCTGAACGAGGAGCGTGAGCGCAATGGCGAGCCACCATTCGCCAATCCGCGCAACGCTGCCGCTGGATCGCTGCGCCAGCTCGATCCGAAAGTCACCGCCGCGCGTCCGCTCGATATTTTTATTCACAGTCCCGGCCTGATCGAAGGACTCGAATTCGATTCGCAATGGGACTTCTTCGAGAAAATCAAAGCCTTCGGGCTGCGCGTGAACCCGCGATCGAAAGTCTGCGGCGGGGTAGAGCAGGTGCTGGGGTATTGGAACGAACTTACCGGCGCGCGTCATGATCTGGATTACGAGGCCGACGGCGTGGTCGCCAAGGTCAACTCGCTCGCGATTCAGGAGCGGCTGGGCGAGGTCTCGCGATCGCCGCGCTGGGCGATCGCCTACAAGTTCAAGGCGCAGCAGGCGCAGACGGTGGTGGAAAAGATCGCGGTCTATGTCGGGCGTATCGGATCTTTGACGCCGGTGGCCCATCTGCGGCCGGTGCAGTTGGCGGGCGTTACGATCTCGAATGCCTCGCTGCACAATCTGGATGAAATCCGGCGCAAGGATATTCGTGAGGGCGATACGGTGCTGCTCGAGCGCGCCGGCGATGTGATCCCCTATGTCGTTCGCGTAACGGAGCATGGCGATCCGCGCGCATCGCAATTCGAGATGCCGCAAATTTGCCCGGTCTGCGGCGTCACGGTGGTGCATGAGGAAGGCGAAGCCGCCTATGCGTGCGTCAACCTTAATTGTCCGGCACGGATGCGCGAATCGATTCGTCATTTCGCCTCCAAGCACGCGCTCGATATCGACGGGCTGGGCGACAAACTGGTGGGGCAACTGGTTGCTCGCGGGATGGTGCGGGAGCTCGACGATTTATTCCATCTGAAGGCTGCCGATCTCGAAAAGCTCGAGCGGATGGGAAAGAAAAGCGTGCACAATCTGCTGGACGCGATTAATCGATCGCGCACCACCACGCTCGAACGCCTGGTCAACGGGCTGGGCATACGCCACGTGGGAGAGGCGACCGCGCGAGCGCTCGCGATGCGCTTCAAGACTATCGAGGCGATTGCCGCGGCGGACGAAGAGGCGCTGACCATGGTGCGCGATATCGGCGCCGAGGTGGCGCACAGTATCGGCGATTTTTTTCGCGAACCGCGCAACCGCGAAATGGTCGAGCGTCTGGTGAAGCTGCTGGACCTCGCGCCGGTGGCCGAGGTGGCGAATCAAACTTGGATTGGAGCGGGCAGGGGCTTCGTGCTGACCGGAACGCTGGAGTCGATGAGCCGCGACGAAGCCGAAGATCGCATCCTGGCGGCTGGCGGCCGGGTGAGCGGTTCGGTCACCCGCAAAACCGATTTTGTGGTGGTGGGAAGCGATCCCGGCTCCAAGGCCCGCAAAGCCGGAGAGCTGGGCGTGAGCGTGATCGATGAAGCGGAATTCATCGCCATGCTGCCGCATCGAAATAGCTGATGGACGACGATCGTGCGCGCCTGCGGCTAATTATCGAAGGCCGCGTTCAAGGGGTATGGTTTCGGGCCTCGGCGGCGGAACAGGCGCAGGCATCGGGGGTTACAGGATATGCGCGGAATCGGCCCGACGGTGCGGTCGAGATCGTGGCCGAGGGTAGCCGAAAAAAACTTGAGTCGTTGAGGTTATGGGCGCGAACGGGACCACCGTTAGCTCATGTTTCTACCATTACAGAAGAGTGGGCGCAGTTTAAGGGCGACTTTGACTGTTTCCGGGTCTGCTGACGCGTATCGGCCTCTTTTGTCTCCAATCGCGGTGGGCTATGATCTGCCTGATAAATGAATAGCGATCTTCCGAGCGTGACCGCTTGGGGATCTAGTGAGTTCGGCGAACAAGGAGCGATCAATGGCAGTACCACCTGAGTCGGCCGCTAAAGCCGCTGCGCCACAAGCCAGTGGCGAGCCGGCGCTACGAAAGGAGCATACGCGGCGCGACCATGTCGTAATTCGTTTCGCGGGTGATTCCGGCGATGGCATGCAGTTGGCCGGAATGCAGTTCACCACCGAGTCGGCGCTGGCCGGCAATGATATCGCAACGCTACCCGATTTCCCCGCCGAAATTCGCGCCCCTGCCGGCACCCTGGCCGGCGTCAGCGGCTTCCAGTTGAATTTTTCTAGCAGCGAGATCTTCACTTCGGGTGACGAACCGGAAGTTATGGTCGCGATGAACCCGGCGGCGCTCAAAGCCAACCTCGGGGATCTGGCGCCCAACGCCGTGATAATCGTCGATAAGGAAGCTTTCACCGAGTCCAATCTCAAGCGCGCGGGCTACGAAAGTAATCCGTTGACCGACGGCTCGTTGGAGAAGTTTCAGGTTTTCCAGGTCGAGGTGTCGCGCCTGACCACCCTTGCACTGCATGGCATGGGCCTGAACAACCGGGCAGCCTTCCGCTGCCGTAACCTGTTCGTGCTCGGGATGGTCTCGTGGCTGTATCAGCGGCCGATTGAAAGCACGATCGCGTGGCTCGAGGGACGTTTCAAGAAAAACCCGGAACTGTTCGAAGCCAACAGCCGCGCGCTTAAAGCAGGATTCAACTTCGGCGAAACCACTGAGATGTTCGCCAGTTCCTATGAGATAGCGCCGGCAAAAATTCAGCCAGGCCGTTATCGCAATATTACCGGCAATAGCGCGACCGCGCTGGGCTTTCTCGCGGCGGCGGTAAAGTCGGGACGTCCGCTGTTCCTCGGCTCGTATCCGATCACGCCCGCCAGCGATGTGCTTCACGAACTTTCGACCTTCAAAAATTTTCCCGTATACACCTTCCAGGCGGAAGACGAGATCGCCGGCGTATCCTCGGCGGTGGGCGCGGCGTTCGGCGGTGCGATTGCAATCACCACCACCTCCGGCCCGGGCATGAACCTCAAAGCCGAGGCGGTTGGCCTCGCGGTCAAAACCGAATTGCCGCTGATTATTACCGACATCCAGCGCGCCGGACCTTCGACCGGGATGCCGACCAAGCCCGAGCAGGCCGATCTGCTGATGGCGATGTACGGGCGGCACGGCGAGTCGCCACTGCCGATTATCGCGGCGGCGACCCCCTCGGACTGTTTCGATTGCGCGTATGAGGCGGTGCGGATCGCGCTCAAATATATGACGCCGGTGGTCCTGCTGACCGATGGCCAGCTCGCCAACAGTTCGGAGCCCTGGGTGCTGCCCGATCCCGACAAGCTACCGGAGATCAAAGTTGAACTGCGCACCGATCCGAAGGGTTTCATGCCATACATCCGCGATGAGGAAACGCTCTCGCGGCCGTGGGCGGTGCCGGGAACGCCGGGTTTGGAGCATCGTATCGGCGGGCTTTCGAGCGAAAACCTGACCGGCAATATCAGTTATTCGCCGGCGAACAATGAACTCATGGTGCGTACGCGCAGCCGCAAGATCGCGGGAGTTACGCGCGAAATTCCGGCTACGCAGGTGTTCGGCGATCAGGGCGGTGGCGACCTGGCGATATTGGCTTGGGGTTCGACCTACGGTTCGGTGCGCGAGGCGGTTAAGCAGGCCCGCGACCACGGCCAGTCGGTCTCCCATGTGCATCTGCGCTATCTCAATCCACTGCCCGCCGACCTTGGCGATACGCTGCGCCGGTTCAAAAAGGTGATGGTGGTTGAGATGAACCTCGGCCAACTGATCAAGATGATTCGGGCCGACTACCTGATCGATGCGTTCGGATTCAATAAGGTCCAGGGCCGGCCGTTCAAAGTCAGCGAAATCGTCAACCGTATCAATTGCGCCCTGGAGGGCTGAATCGAAAATGGCTACCGCTTTAACTCGCAAGGACTTTGTCAGCGATCAGGAAGTGCGCTGGTGTCCGGGATGCGGTGACTACGCAATTCTGGCGGCGGTGCAGAAGGCGATGCCGGAGTTCGGAATTCCGCGCGAAAATATCGTCTTTATTTCGGGAATCGGATGCTCCAGCCGTTTTCCGTACTACATGGATACCTACGGATTTCATACGATACACGGGCGCGCTCCCGCGATCGCAACCGGGCTTAAGGTGACGCGTCCGGACCTCGATGTATGGGTGGTGACCGGTGACGGCGACGGTCTGTCGATCGGCGGCAATCATCTGATTCACGTTCTGCGGCGCAATGTCGATTTGCGTATTCTATTATTCAACAACAAGATCTACGGGTTGACGAAGGGGCAGTATTCGCCGACTTCTGAAATCGGGAAGGTCACCAAGTCCACGCCGTTGGGATCGATCGACTATCCCTTCAATCCAATCAAGGTGGCGCTGGGCGCCCATGCTGCCTTTGTCGCGCGTTCGATTGACGTTGAGCAGAAGCATCTGGGCGAGATGCTCAAGCGATCGCACGATCATCGCGGCGCGGCGTTTCTGGAAATCCTTCAGAACTGCAACATTTTCAACGACGGCGCGTTCAACGATCTGAGCGACAAGACCATCAAGGCCGACCATCAACTGGTGCTCGAGCATGGCAAGCCGCTCGTCTTCGGCAAGAACCGCGACAAAGGTATTCGGATGAACGGGATGCGGCCCGAAGTGGTCGCGATCGGCAATGGCCTCAGCGTCGATGATTTGGTGGTTCACGACGAAAAAAACCTTTCGCTGGCGTTCATGCTGGCTAATTTCGAGCCGCCGATGCCGACTCCGATAGGCGTGTTTTACGCCGAAGAGCGTCCGACCTACGACGCCCTGATCAACAAGCAACTTGCCGACGCCAAGGCCAAGCAGGGCCCCGGCGATCTGAGGAAGCTGCTCAATCGTGGCGACGTTTGGGATGTGAACTGAAATTCAGCAACAGCATGCTTTGAAAGGCCGGCTGGGTGATCGCTCAGCCGGCCTTTTTGCGTTCGAGATTGCGTCCGTGGCAAGCTCAGGAGAGAGGAAAAACGCGATGATCAAAATTTGGGGACGCACCAATTCGATCAATGTGCAGAAGGTGATGTGGTGCGCCGGCGAAATCGGACTCAAGTACGAACGGATCGACGCCGGCCTGCAATACGGGAAAAATCGCGAGGACTGGTACCTCAGGATGAATCCCAACGCGCTGGTGCCGACCATCGATGATGATGGCTTCGTGCTTTGGGAATCGCATTCGATCGTGCGTTATCTCGCGGCTAAGTACGGCAACGGCAAACTGTATCCAGCCGATCCGCGGGTGCGGGCCGACGCCGAGCGTTGGATGGACTGGGCGCTGAGCACGCTGTTTCTGGACTCGCGCAATCTTTTTTGGGAACTGATCAGAACCCCACCGGAAAAGCGCAATCCCGAACTTATCGAGAAATCGCATAAGTCGCTGTGCGACATATGGTCGCGCCTCGACCGCGCGCTGGAAGGACGCAAGTACGTGGCCGGCGCCGAGCCGACGGTGGGCGACATTCCGGTGGGTGCCTGGGCCTTTCGATGGTATGCGCTGCCAATCGAACGTCCCGATTTGAAGAATCTCAGAGCCTGGTATGATCGCCTTACCGAGCGCCCGGCTTATCGCGAGCATGTGATGCTGCCGCTCAGTTGAGGTGTGGCCAGGCGCGGTGACCCTTGATACGCCGTTTGAGTGGCAGCGTAGGGTAATCGCGCGGGGTGGTTTTATTTCATTTTGGCCGTGGCAAGGAATCCCGGATCCGATCGCAGCCATAGACCTGCATCACGTTTGCACCCATCACCCCGGCGCGGGCGGACTCGGGCAGCCGCTGCGCAAGCTGCTCGACCTCGTCGATATAGTTGCCGACGTGGTCGGGATGCGGGAAGTCGCTGGCCCAGAAGAATTTATCCGCGCCGCATAATTGAGCCATCGCAGGTAGCGCCCGCTCGTCCGGATCGGCTGAAATCCAGCACTGACGCTGAAAATAGTAACTGGGCTTTTCCTTGAGCGTGAGCTGCCGGCCGAACATGCTTTCGTAGACCGCATCCATCCGATCGAGCCAATAGCTGATCCAGCCCGCACCGGCCTCCAGCAGCACCAGTTTGAGCTGCGGAAACTTGTCGAAGACGGCGAACTCGAAGAAGCTCGTGAAGGCATGGCGGATCGCGTCCGCGGCGGTGACGTTGAGAAAGTAGCGATGGCCGCGCAAGTACTTGTAGTCGTAGCGGCCCGGCAACGCCCATACCGGCTCGAGCGTGGGATGGATGCCGAGCGGAACCTCGAGCTCCTGGGCTTTCGCGAACAGCACGTCGTGGTCCGGATGGCCGTGCGGCTTGCGGGTCATCACGAACTGCGCCACCCATCCGCCCCTGCATCCGTCGCGTACCGCACGTTCCAACTCCTCCGCCGCGGCTTCAGGATCGCAGAGCGAAAGATGGGCGATCGGAATCAGACGGCCGCCGCTGTCTGCACAGAAATCCACAATCCAGCGATTGTAGGCGCGGGTGCAGGCCTGGATCAGATCGGCGTCCTGACACTCGGTTTCGTAAATGAGGCTCAGAGTCGGATAGAGAAACGCCGCCGCCATGCCCTCGCGATCTATACGATCGAGGCGCTCTTTCGGGTCCATCGCACCGAAGGGGGCAAAGGCGCCGTAGCCGCCCTGAAACCGATCCCGCAGACGATCGTCGCGACCGACGCCCATCGCGCCGAGCGAGGCCAGCCGCACGCCATGCATGATCTTAGACGGCTTGCCGCCGATCTCCATCCGCTGGTCGCCGCTGGCGTCGGTGATGATGCGTACCGCGCCGGATCGATATTTCGGATCGATGTAACGTTCCCAGAGATCGGCAGGTTCCAGGATGTGTCCATCCGCATCGACCGCTCCTGGAAAGCTGAGTCTTTGAAGATTTTCGTCTGCTGTCGGCATGGCTACTCCCGGGGCAACCGCAGAACGCGATCGCCGATAATGTTATGCATGATCTCGCTGGTGCCGCCGGCAATCGTCAGCGCGCGCGATCCCAGCATCCGCGCCGCCCATTTACCTTCATCGATCGCGAAGGGCGATCCGGCCTCGATTTGCGCGTAGGCGCCCAGCAATTCCATCGCGAAGTTATTCATCCGCAGGTTCAACTCCGAGGCGCAAAGCTTGGTGATCGAACCCTCGGGTCCGGGCGGATCGCCGCGCAGACGGCGGGTCAGATGGCGCTTACCGAGATAGTTGAGAGCGGCGGCCTCGCAGGCGAACTGCGCGATCCGTTGCCGAACACTCGCATCCGCCCACGCAGGCCGTCCAGCGCGCATCGTGATTTTCGCCAGCTCCGCGAGTTCACGCACCTGGCCGGCGAAATCCCGAAAGGCGCCGGTGCCGGAACGTTCGAACATCAAGGTGGTGATCGCCACTTCCCAGCCGCGATTCTTCACGCCCACCAGATTCTTTTTCGGGACCTTCACGTCCTCGAAAAAAACCTGGTTGAAGCCGCTCGCGCCGGTCATCTGCACCAGCGGACGCACGGTTATACCGGCGCTGTGCATATCGGCCACGATGTAGCTGATGCCCTGATGTTTGGGTGCGCTCGGCTCGGTGCGCACCAGCAGCATGCAAAGGTCGGCGTGATGCGCATCGGAAGTCCAGATTTTGCCGCCATTGACGACGAAGTAATCGCCCTCTTCAATCGCGCGGGTCTGCAGCGAGGCGACATCGGAACCTGAGTTGGGCTCCGAATAGCCCTGGCACCAGATCTCTTCGGCGGAAAGGATTTTGGGGATGTAGCGCTGTTTCTGCTCCGGCGTTCCCCACTGCATCAAGGTCGGACCCGCGAGCATGATACCGAGCGCGTTGACCAGCGGCGGGGCGTTTACCCGATTTACCTCTTCGGCAAAAATGGTTTGTTGTATGAGGGATGCGCCGCGCCCGCCATATTCCCTGGGCCAACTGATGCCGACCCATCCCGCCGCGTGCATCTTCCGATGCCACGCCAGCCGATGCTGCCATTGTTCGTCGCTCTCCGCGAACATGAAGTCGACCGGCGTCACGCGGTCGCCCACGGGCAGATTAACTTCGAGCCATTCGCGCAGTTCGCGCCGAAAGGCCTCGTCTTCCGGGCTCAAATTAAAGTCCATTCAGCGCCCCCAATTTTGGCTTCGAGCGGACCTCTTCAGGCGTACCTATGCGTTTAGATCGCTTAGCTTCGCGGCAAACCGAGTATGCGCTCGCCGATTATATTGCGCTGGACCTCGCTGGTGCCGCCGCCGATTGTGAGCGAGCGCGCGCTGAGCATCCGATATGACCACTTGCCGCGATCGATCGCGTACCGGGTGTCATGCACAATTTGTCCATAAGGTCCCTGCAACTCGATCGCGAAACTGAACATTCGGACCATCATTTCGGATGCGAACAGCTTAGTGACCGAGCCTTCGCTGCTGGGCTGCGCGCCTTTGAGCCGGCGGCTGAGATGCCGCAACGCAAGATATTTTATCGCTGCGCCCTCGCAGGCGAACTGCGCGATACGTTGCCGCACGCTCTCATCTTCCCATGCCGGGCGGCCGTCGCGCGTCACCATTCGCGCCAGCCGGGCGAGATCGCGCGCACTCTGAATGTAGTCGCGATGCAAGCCTATTCCAGTGCGCTCAAACATGAGCGTGGTCATGGCGACTTCCCACCCGCGATTTTTTTCGCCAATCAGGTTCTTCTTCGGCACCTTTACATCCTCGAAGAACACCTGATTAAAGCCGCTGGCGCCAGTGATTTGAACCAATGGCCGCACGGTTACACCAGGGCTGTGCATGTCCACGACGAGGTAGCTGATACCCTTGTGCTTGGGCGCGCCAGGATCGGTGCGCACCAGCAAAATGCATAAGTCGGCGTGACGCGCATCAGAGGTCCAGACTTTCCCGCCATTGACAACGAAATAATCACCTTCCTCGGTCGCGCGAGTCTGCAATGAAGCGAGGTCGGATCCGAAATTAGGCTCGGAATAGCCCTGACACCAGATTTCGTCAGCGGATAAAATCTTGGGAATGTAGCGCTGTCTTTGTTCCTCGGTGCCCCAGCGCATCAACGTGGGCCCCACCATCAGCGTCCCGACGCTGTTGACGAGGTTGGGCGCGCAGAAGCGCTGAAGTTCTTCCTCGAAGATGACCTGTTGGAGCAGGGTTGCACCGCGCCCGCCGTACTCTTTGGGCCACGTGATTCCCACCCATTTGCCGGCGTGCATTTCGCGATGCCATTCGACTCGGGTCTCCCACGATTCCTCGCTCTCCTCGAAGATTGGATCGAGCGGTTCAATACGCTCGCTTTCCGGCAAATTGGCTTCCAGCCAGTGGCGCAGTTCGCGGCGAAATTCTTCGTCTTCCGGACTATAGTTGAAATCCATGGCGATCCTCTCCAAACGTCGGGCGAAGTGTCGCACACTCAGGCGGCTAATCGCAAAACCCGCCACAAGGATTATTGACAACTAATCAGGCTGGGTGGAAAGTCGCTGGAAAAGGTGACGCCGGAGGAATCAAGCCGATGCGGCTGTTACATACGATGTTGCGGATTAACGATCTTGACGAATCGCTTAAATTTTACTGCGATGCGCTGGGAATGAAGCTGCTGCGCAAGCAGGATTTTCCCAACGGCGAGTTTACGTTGGCCTTCGTTGGTTATGGCGATGAGAAGTCCGACGCCGTAATCGAGTTGACCCACAACTGGGACACCCGCAGCTATGATCTCGGCAACGCGTACGGGCATATCGCGATCGGGGTGGAAGATATTTATAAGACCTGCGACCAGCTCAGAAACAAAGGTGTGAAGATCAGCCGCGAGCCCGGACCGATGAAATTCGGCGGCCCGCCGATCGCATTTATCGACGATCCGAACGGCTACAAGATCGAACTTGTCGAGCGGAATTAGACCGGAGCAATTCTGAATTAAGCGCTCGCTGTCGTATTTGAGGGTTAGCCGACCGCTTGCAGATAACAGTTTTTTGGCGGCGCTTTTCGCGCCTGAAATCACAAAGGTAAGAAGAGTTCGTTGAGTTTGAGGATAGCCTTGCCTTACGGAGCAGCACCCGTGGTGAAACGATTATTGTCGGTTTCGCTGTTGATGTTGATGGTGTCGTGGGCGGTGTCGGGTAGCTGCGGGATCGCTACGATCGCTTGCGCCGCACAGCAGATCAGCAGCCCTGATCTTGCGCAGGGGACGGTGATCACTCCTCAGAACTGGTGGCAGTACAAGAACTATATGCCGGCTGGGATGCAAGCGCTTTTTGCCGGCGCTTATCACTGGAAGTTCCCTGCCAATTTTCAAATGGTGGTCGGACCGTCCCATCGTTTCGCGCCGCCGAAAAGCTATCAGGAGAACACCGAAAAGTATTCGGCGGAAGTGAAGATCGTGCAATTGCCGGGCGGCGGCCATTCGCTGAGCGGATATGTCGCGGGCCTGCCGTTTCCACGTCCAGCCGATCCGCTAAAAGGATGGAAGATACTGGTCGACGAATGGTATCGCTACGTACCCTATCTCATTTGCAGCGCACCCAGTGGCTATCAACTGTCGCTTAATGATCGTTTCGGTCACGCCGCCCAACTACGTACGCCCCTGGTCTACCGGCGTCTCAGTCACATCAGTGATCCTGGGATGCCGCTAACCGATCCGCAGGCGCAGGGGATCGACTACAGCGAATGGATCGAAGTGCTGCAGCCCGAGGAATCGAGATATTCCCAGAATCTCACTTTATACTACGACGACCCGGCCAAACCCGAAGATGTATTCCTGTTCATCCCCGCCTTGCGGCGCAGTCTCAGGCTGTCGTCGGCGGCGCGATGCTCGCCTTTCGTGGGGACCGATTGGACGCAGGATGATGTGCGCACCGGATTCAACGGCGGCATCATACGATGGCAGGCGGAATGGTTGAAAAATCAGAGGATACTGACTCTGATTACCGCGAACCCCGAAGACTTTGGAAGCTGGTCGAATTACTACCGAGGCGTACTATTCCCGAAGCCGAGCTGGGCGAAGTTTGAGTTGCGCGATTCGTACGTAATTGATGTGAGGAGAATACGCTCGCAGCGTCCCGGATACTGTTATGGCAAACAGGTTATGTACATCGATCAGGAAAACTACAACTTATACTGGAAAGACATTTATGACTCGTCGATGCACTACTGGAAGGCGCTGATCGGAGACCATATCGCCTCGCCGGTACCGGGCGAGGGTATGCAGGCCGAGACCGGCAATCTGATCGAAAGTGTGTACGACATGCAGAACGGACACTCCAGTATCGCGATCAGCACCGACCCCGAAGGTGGTTGGGTTCATAACAACCAGGCCTGCCGTAATTACCAGGGTGTCAATTATGATAACGTGGCTAGATACTCGACCGCTGCGGGGCTGGCGCAGGTGTTGCGTTAGCTTTAGGTTGTGAGCTTGATGGACGGGTTTGGAATCGTCCCATACGACGGCGCTTGTATGCCGAGGCTAGCTGAGTAACTCTTTCGGTATGTTGCGTGCTCGACGCGCGGTTGTGAGTTGTGCGTTGACGGGGCTGTTAACCGGCTTGCCGGGTTGCACGCCATACTTCAATGGCTACGCTTACACCACGCATCAAACTTTCCCGGCGGGATCGCCTCCCGCTCAGCCGCAACCGGCGGCATCGCCGACCCCATCGAGCTTCGATACTTCATCAAAGCAGGCCAATCCGCCGCCCCAGACGCATTCCGAACTGAGCGATCAGCTCACTTACTATTTGCAAGGCCATCGGCTGCCGCTGGTTGGCGCACAGGTCGCCGATGCCGCCAACGGAAGTCATCACGTGATCCTGTATGGGTTCGTGGCGACCGCGCATGGCAAGCAGGACGCCGAAGATAAAGCTCGCAGCTATTTGAATGATCCGAAGCTGAAGATCGATAATCGCATCGCGATCGAACCGGAGCTGCTGGTCTCGAACAACTCGACGGTCGCCGCTTCATCCGCCTTCCCGTCGACATCGGGGGCCACCGGATCGGCACCCGGTCCAACGCCGCCGCCGCAAACGCTGCAACCGGCGCAGATCAACGAACTGCTTGGCGCCCTGATGGTCGGGATGGCAATTGTGTCGAGCCTGCCCACCGCCGCCGGATCCGGCGCCTCAACCCCGCCGGTAGCGCCGCCTTCGAGCACGCCCTGATTAGTTGGTCGGAATAAATGCGTTTATCGAGAGCGAACGATCGGTTAGCGTCGGGGCTGGACGTTCGCCGCCACGCGCGACGATCGCGGGGGATAAACCAAGCGCCGCGGCGAGATCCTCCAGCGGCTCGGAATTAATCCGATCGCCCCGCAGAGCCGCGTAGATCGACTCCTGCGCCGCTTCAAGATTGGACTCCGACGCAAGTTGACGAATCAACTCGATCAACTTCACTGCGGCACTGATTCGATCGGGAGCGAGCGTCCGGATCGCATCGGCAACCTTTTCGGAGACCATCGCCGTGAGCGTGGTGTTAGCGGACGTGGTTTCGATCCGGTAGCCGTGGCGTTTGATCTCGGCGGCGATTCGAAGCGCGTTTTCATACGCGTGCGGATCGTCGTGGCCGGCCAGGTGGACGATCTCGGCTTCCAGCCGATAGTTCAGCGTGAATTCCGCCATCTGGCGAATTTGCGGCGGCAGCTCGAACCCATGCTCATTCAGCATTTCCGCCGCGCGCTGAAATTCATCGTGCAGATGGGTGAAATGTCCGCTTAGCCCCTTCAATAAATCGTCATAAACAATGCGGCACATCGCATGTTTGCCGCCGGGCAATAAATCGTCGAGGCCGAATTCTTCGGGGCCGAATTCTTCCTGCACGATCCGCAGCAGGACCGGCAACGATCGCATGCCGAAACGATCCCATAACTTTTTCGCAGACTCCCGCAATCGAGCCGTGTCTTGAAATGGACGGAGCGCGCAGTAGTAGTCGAGCCCGCCCAGATGCAGTGCGGCAAGCTCGTAATCGCAGTGGTCGCCAGTCAGGCTCGATCGCAACTCGAGCTGGCTAACCGCGCCGATCAGGCGGCCGTGCTGGTGCTGTTGATGATGCAGCCGGCGATAAGTAAAGTCGCCGAACTCTCCCGCGGTTTCGCTCTGCACGAGGCCGGTGATCGCAAGATGAGCCGCGATCCGCGCCGGGGTGGCGCGGCAGGAGGGTACGAAGCGCCGGTAAACGTCCGCGCCATTGCCCATCGAGCGTAGATTGCTTCGGGCTTGCGCGAGATTTTCCAACAGGCGATTTTCGAGCATCGCGACATCGGGTTCGGCAAGCAGATCGAGCGCCCGGCCCGCATATTTCATAACCTGCACGGTTTCTATTCCCGAAAGGTCCGAAAAAAACCAGCCGCAGCTGGTGTACATCAGCATCGCATTACGCTGCATTTCGAGCAGGCGCAGCGCACGCCGACGATCGCGATCGGCTAGGCGACGCCCCGCCAGCCGGGCCAGAAACCCCTCACGGTCGGCTTTTCGATCTAATATCAGCTCGATATAAGCGTCGCGCGCGGCCCACGGATCGCGAAACAAATCGCCAGCCTGTTGTTCGTAAACTTCCGCCGCGTGATCGCGCAGATCGTCCAATGCGGCCCGCAGCGGCCCGCGCCATTGCTGGTTCCATCCGGATTGACCGCCAGCCTCGCATCCGCAATCGCGGGTCCAGCGGCCGAGCCCGTGGACGCAGCTCCACGCGGTTCCCTCGCCGTCGGGTCCCGTTTTGATCTCCACTTCCCACGCGAGCCCGTGATGTTCAAGAAATTCGCCATAGTTGGTGATCAGCAGGCCGCGCGCAGGTGCTTCAACTTCCATCGCATAGGCCAACGATCGATCGCCAAACCTGGAGTGATGCCCGTAGCTCTCGCCGTCGGTGGCGACGTTGACCAGCGCGCCCGTGCCGATCGCGCGTTCAAGCCGATCGACCAGCGCCTGACTCGAATACAATGCGCCCTCGAAAGCGATCGCACGCGAGACCGCGCCGTCATAAAAGAAAATTGCGATCGAGCGCCCGCTGCGATCTCGATGGAAATAGCGGTATGGCATCCGCGGATCGATCGTGCCCGCCGCGACACTGGTCCATTCGCCCCCGGCTAAAGGCCGGACGCGTTCCGCCTGCTGCGGGGAAAGAATGACGTAGCGCATACCGGCTTCGATCAGATCGCCCAGCGTATCGTCGTTACAGGCGGTCTCCGGCAGCCACATCGCTTCCGGGCGGCGCCCGAATCGGTAGCGGAAATCGGCGATGCCCCAGACTATCTGCGTGCGCCGATCGCGCGAATTGCACAGCGGCAGAATCGGATGGTTGTAAGCTTGCGCGATCGCGTTGCCGTGCCCGTTACGCCGATGGAGACTGATGCGATCAGCTTCGAGGATGCGCGCATAGGTTTCGCGATGTGCATGCTCCAGCCATGACAGCAGCGTCGGTCCGAAGTTAAAGCTAATCGCGGTGTAATTATTTACGATCCGCTCTATTTGATTATGGCGGTTGAGGATCCGGCTAAACGCATTGGGCCGATAACATTCAGCGTGGATACGCTGGTTCCAATCGTGAAACGGCCGCGCACTGTCTTCAGGATCGATCGCTCCGGTCCATGGGTTTTGGCGCGGCGGCTGATAAAAATGGCAATGCAGAATTACCGAACTCATTCGCCCGCGCCAGTTCGGATGTGCGCATGAAGATTGTGCTCATAAAGATTCCCCTGCCTCATCCCCTCAGTCCTCCGCATGAATGATGTTATTCGGCGGCAGGATGAGCGTCTATCGGTTAATGCAGTCCCAAAGCGATTTAATCCGCAGTAGTTACTATAGAATCTTTGAGCATGCCCGATTCGCCTGCATCTGCACCATCATCTAAACTTTTGTACGGCGAAGAACATTCACTTGCTTGGGGGAAAAGGAGTTGGAGTGCAGTTTCATCATCACGTAATCGAGAACGTAACCCCGGCGGTCGATGGCGGACGCTATCCAGCCAAGCGGATCGCGGGCGAACCATGTATCGTCGAGGCGGACATCTACCGCGATGGCCATCCGGTGGTGCGGGCGGCGGTGCGCTGGCGCCGCCGGAACGAGCGCTCCTTTAATGAGAATCCAATGACGCCGCTCGGCAACGACCGCTGGCGCGGCGAATTTCCGCTGGCGAAAAATACCCGTTACGTCTTTACGATCATCGCGTGGACCGACTCCTACGCTTCGTGGCTGGGCGATTTTCGAAAGTGGGTTGAAGCGGGCCGCAGCGATGTCGCCTCGGAACTGCTCGAAGGCATCGCACTGCTCAAGGCCATCCAAAAACGCGCCACCAGCGGCGATAAAGCGGCGATCGGGGATTCGTTGTCGCGCTTGAGTCAGGATACCGATGGTCCGGCCGCCCTGGCGATTTTCGCCGACAGCAATCTGAATGAGATCGCCTCGCGATGCGGCGCGCGGGTTGATCCGACCACTTATGCGCCTTTATTGGAAGTTATCGCCGACCGTCCGCGTGCGATGTTCAGTGCATGGTACGAGATGTTTCCGCGCTCGCAGGGAAACGAACCGGGCCGCGGCACAACTTTCCGCGAGGCGGCGGTGCGGCTCGACGATATCCAGAAGATGGGATTCGATGTGGTCTATCTGCCGCCCATCCATCCGATTGGACATACCTTCCGCAAAGGTCCCAACAATTCCCCGGCCGCGACCCCGGACAGTCCCGGCAGTCCGTGGGCTATCGGAAGCGACGCAGGCGGTCACACCGCGATCGAACCGGCGTTGGGAGATTTTGAGGAATTCGGTTATTTCGTAGCAGAGGCAATTCGCCTCGGCATAGAAGTGGCGCTCGACTTCGCGCTGCAATGCTCACCGGATCACCCGTGGGTCAGCGAGCATCCGGACTGGTTTTATCATCGGCCGGATGGATCGATTCGTTATGCGGAAAACCCGCCCAAGGAATACCAGGATATTTATCCGCTGAACTTCGATTCGCCGGATCGCGATGCGATGGCGGAAGAGATACGCTCGATTCTGCGCTTTTGGATCGAACATGGGGTCAAAATTTTTCGCGTCGATAATCCCCATACCAAGCCGGTGGATTTCTGGGAGTGGCTGATCGGCGAAATTCAGCAGCAAAATCCTGAAGTGATTTTTCTGGCCGAGGCCTTCACGCGGCCCAAAATGATGAAGGCGCTGGCCAAGGCCGGATTCACGCAGTCCTATACGTATTTCACCTGGCGCAATACCAAATTGGAACTGACTGAGTATTTGACCGAATTGACACAGACCTCGATGACTGACTATTTCAGGCCGAACTTTTTCGCTAATACGCCTGACATCCTGATGCCAGTCCTGCAAAACGGCGGACCGGCGGCGTTCAGGTTGCGGCTGGTGCTCGCGGGGACACTGTCGCCAAGCTACGGAATCTACAGTGGCTATGAGCTATGTGAGCATGATGCGATTCCCGGCACTGAGGATTACCGCAATTCGGAAAAATACGAAATCAAGGTGCGCGACTGGAACAAGGCCGGCAACATTAAGGATCTAATCGCCGGTATGAATCGCATTAGACGTTCCAATCCTGCGCTTCAGCAACTTCCCAATTTGAGCTTTCTCAGCAACGATTCGGATCAAATACTTGTCTATGTCAGAGCCACCGCTGATATGAGTAATGTCATTCTGGTGGCGGTGAATCTCGACCCATTTTCCGCGCATGAATGCACCGCGATCGTGCCGCCGGCCGCGATTGGGCTAGCCGCGGGAAAACCTTACACGGTGACTGATCTACTGACCGGCAATCGCTATCAGTGGTCGGAGCGCAATTACATCAGGCTCGATCCGCAACGCGCGGCGGCGCATGTGTTTCTGGTGAGCAGGGGGGAAGCGTGACACGACCGGAAGTTGTGCTGGTGGATGATCCGCTCTGGTACAAGGACGCCATTGTTTATGAGCTTCGCGTACGTTCTTTTTACGACAGCGATGGCGATGGGGTGGGCGATTTTCGTGGATTAACCGAAAAGCTCGATTATCTGCAGGACCTTGGCGTTACGGCCTTGTGGCTGCTGCCATTCTATCCGTCGCCTTTGCGCGACGATGGTTACGATATTTCGGACTACACCGACGTGCATCCCGATTGCGGCACGCTGCACGATTTCAAGCAGTTCCTGAAAGAAGCTCATCGCCGCGGTCTGCGCGTGATCACCGAGTTGGTGCTCAATCATACCTCCGACCAGCATCCATGGTTTCAACGCGCCCGTCGTTCCCCGGCCGGCAGCCACCTGCGCGACTTTTACGTATGGAGCGATACGCCCGAAAAGTTTAAAGAGGCGCGCATTATCTTCCAGGATTTCGAGCCTTCAAACTGGTCATGGGATCCGGTCGCGCACGCATACTACTTTCATCGCTTTTACTCCCATCAACCGGACCTCAATTACGACAACCCCGAGGTGCGCCGAGCCACTTTCGGTGCGCTGGATTTCTGGTTTTCGATGGGCGTCGACGGCATGCGTCTCGATGCCATTCCTTATCTTTACGAGCGCGAAGGCACCAACTGCGAGAATTTGCCCGAAACCCATGCATTGCTGAGCGATCTGCGGCTGCACCTCGACAAAAAGTTCAAAAATCGCATGCTGTTGGCCGAGGCTAATCAATGGCCCGAGGATGCGGTCGCATACCTGGCCGCCGACCAATGCCATATGGCATTCCATTTTCCGCTGATGCCGCGGTTGTTCATGGCGGTGCGCATGGAGGATCGCTTTCCGATCACCGACATCTGGATGCAGACGCCGCCGATCGATGAGAGCTGCCAGTGGGCGCTGTTCCTGCGCAATCACGATGAACTGACGCTCGAGATGGTGACCGAGGAGGAGCGCGAGTACATGTATCGCGCCTATGCGCGGGAATCGCGGATGCGGGTCAACCTGGGCATCCGCCGCAGGCTGGCGCCGCTGCTGGGCAACAATCGCCGATCGATCGAACTGGTCAATGCGCTGCTGTTCAGCATGCCGGGCACGCCGGTGGTCTATTACGGCGACGAGATCGGGATGGGCGACAACGTTTATCTCGGTGATCGCGACGGTGTGCGCACGCCAATGCAGTGGAGCGGCGATCGTAACGCCGGCTTTTCGAGCGCCAATCCGCAGCAGTTAATCCTGCCGGTGATCATCGATCACGAGTACCATTATCAGACGGTTAACGTGGAGGCGCAGGATCGTAACCGCCATTTGATGCTGTGGTGGATGCGCCGCCTGATCGCGCTGCGCAAGCAATACAAAGCCTTCGGCCGCGGCACGATGGAAATCCTGAGCCCGGAAAATCCGCGCGTGCTGGCTTTCGTGCGCTCCTACGGGGACGAGAAGATTCTGGTGGTCGCGAACTTGTCGCGCTTCGTGCAGTATGTCGAACTCGATTTGAGCCGTTTCCGCGGCATGATTCCGGTCGAATTGTTTGGCCGGACCGCCTTTCCACCGATTGGCGAACTCCCATATTTGCTGACGCTGGGACCGCATAATTTCGATTGGTTCGCACTTGAACCGGCGCACAAGGATACCGTCGCGCTCACCGGCGCCAGCATCCGTCCGCATATTGAAGCAACCGGCAACTGGGACAATTTTATCCGCGGCGGAACGCGGGAGATGCTCGAACCGGCGATCGCGTCATACCTGCCGCACACGCGATGGTTTCGCAGCAAGGCGCGCACGATCAAACGCGCTGCAATTCAGGATGTGGTTCCGCTGCCTGAGTCCAATGGCGCCGTCATGACCATGGTTGAAGTGGAATTCACCTATGGCGATACCGAATCGTATGTCATCCCGATGAGCCGCGCGGAAGGCGATCGTGCGGTCGAAATGCGATCGCGCCTGCCGCAGCAGGCAATCGCCGATCTGAGGCTGGCAGGCCGTACCGGCGGCGGCGAAGGATTGGTTTACGATGCGACCGCGGATGCCGATTTCTGCCGGGCACTGTTGGGCATCATCGAGCGCCGCCGTCATCTGCGCGGCGAACTGGGCGAGTTGCGGGTGGGAGCGACGCAAACCTGGAGCGCGGTTCGCCAGGCGCTGAACGGAGTTACCGAGGTCAGGCCGATTCGCGCCGAGCAAAGCAACTCGTCAGTGGTGTTCGGCGACCGATTGATTTTGAAGATGTTTCGCCGGCTCGATGAGGGTGTCAGTCCCGATCTGGAAATTGGACGCTTTCTGACCGAGCGCGCCGGCTTTTCTCATACGCCGCCGCTGGCGGGATGGCTCGACTATCACACCGGGCGATCCGAGCCCAGGACGATGGCGGTCCTGCATGGCTTCGTGCCCAACCAGGGCGATGCGTGGGAGTACACCGGCCATGAACTGGTGCGATTTTTCGAACGCGCGGTAACCAAGCGCGATGTGAATGTCAGGCTTTCGGATGCGCCGCTGGTGCGGCTGATAACCGATCAGCAACCGCCGCGCGCGGTGCGCGATCTGATTGGTGCTTACCTCGAAGTGGCGGGATTATTGGGACAGCGGACCGCGGAGCTTCATCTGGCCCTGGCGGCGGTCAGCGACGATCCTGCGTTCGCGCCCGAGCCATACTCGAGCCTGTACCAGCGATCGGCGTACCAATCGATGCGCAACCTGACCGGGCAGGTGTTTCGGATTCTGCGCGGGCAGCTCAATGCGTTGGGTCCCGAAGTGCGCGCCGCCGCCGAGCGGCTGCTTCCCAGCCAGGATCGGATTACCGCCCGCTTTGGCGCTTTCATCAAGCGCCGCTTCTCGGTGGTTCGTACCCGCTGCCACGGCGATCTGCATCTTGGTCAGATACTCAACACCGGCAAGGATTTTATGATCATCGATTTCGAGGGCGAGCCGGCTCGCTCGCTCGATGATCGCCGGCGCAAACGCTCGCCTCTGCGCGACGTGGCTGGGATGCTGCGATCCTTTCATTACGCGGCCCTGACCTCGCTGTTTGAGCGGCTGCGCAGCGGAGCGCTTGGCATCAACGACTTCAATGCGATGGAACCATGGGCGCGGTTGTGGCAGACCTGGTGTTCATGGGCGTATCTCGCGAGCTACCTCAAAACCGCCGGGAATGCGCCTTTCATCCCGGCTGACCTTGAAGACCTGCGGGTGCTGCTCGACGCCTTGCTGCTGGAAAAGGCGATCTACGAGCTGGGTTATGAATTAAATAATCGCCCTGACTGGCTGCGGGTACCGATGCATGGAATCGAGGAAATTCTCGGAACGGAGATCGGCGGTGCAATCTGACGCATCACCAATCGAGACCGGCTGTGTGGGAGTGGCCGCGGCCGAGTTGAAGGCGCTGATGGACCTGCGTCACGGCGATCCGCACGCGATACTCGGGGCGCATCCAGTTAACCATGGGATGGCGGTGCGCGTGTACCGTCCCGATGCCGACCGGATCGCGCTGATCGTCGATGGCGAGCCATCGCGGCCGATGAAGCCATGCACTCAAACGGGCTTTTTTGAATTTCTCGATCCCAATCGGCGCGATCCCTTTCCATACCGGATCGAGCTGCATCGTCAATCCGAAGTGATCACGATCGACGATCCATATTCGTTCGCACCTACGCTGGGTGAGCTCGATATTTACTTAATCAATTCCGGAAAGGACGAACGCACGTACCAGAAGCTGGGTGCGCACCTGCGCGAATACCGTGGAATCAATGGAGTGGCTTTCGCGGTCTGGGCGCCCAATGCGGAGGGCGTCAGCGTGGTCGGCGATTTCAACGGTTGGGACGGCCGCATCCACCAGATGAGGCGGCTCGGCGGATCGGGAATCTGGGAGCTGTTCATTCCGGGACTCGCGGACGGCGCCTGTTACAAATACGAGATGCGCACGCGCGGCGGCGGACCACCGATGCTCAAGACCGATCCGTACGCCGCCCGGATGGAAGATCCGCCGCGCACCGGATCGATTGTTTACACACCCTCGTATCAGTTCACCGACGCGGAATATCTTCGCCGCCGCGCCAACAGCAACCCCTATCGATCGCCGATGTCGATTTACGAAGTGCATCTGGGTTCATGGCGCCGAGTGCCCAGCGAGAACAATCGCCCCCTGAGCTATCGCGAGATCGCGCCGCTGCTCGCCGACTATGTCACCGAAATGGGTTTCACGCACGTCGAATTGATGCCGGTGATGGAGCATCCGTTTACCGGTTCATGGGGCTACCAGGTGAGCGGCTATTTCGCGCCCACCGCGCGATGGGGAACGCCGGATGACTTTCGCTTTTTGGTTGACCATCTGCACAGCCGCGGCATCGGCGTGATTCTGGATTGGGTGCCGGCCCATTTCCCGAAGGATGCTTTCTCGCTCGGACGCTTCGACGGCACCGCGCTGTACGAGCATCTCGATTCGCGTCAGGGCGAGCATCCGGAGTGGGGCACCTACATTTTCAACTATGGCCGCAGCGAGGTGCGCGCCTTCCTGATCGCCAGTGCGCTCAACTGGCTTTCCGAATATCACGCCGACGGCATCCGGGTGGACGCGGTGGCCTCGATGCTTTATCTCGATTACGCGCGTCAGGCGGGCGACTGGATTCCGAATCGCCACGGCGGGCGCGAAAATCTCGATGCCATCGAATTTGTCCGCCAACTCAATGAAACCGTGTATCGGCTGAACCCGGGCACCACGATGATCGCCGAGGAGTCGACCTCATGGGGCGGAGTGAGCCGTCCAACTTACACCGGCGGTCTTGGTTTCGGTTTCAAATGGGACATGGGCTGGATGCATGACACGCTGCATTACTTCACGCTCGAACCGATTCATCGCCGCTACCATCATCAGGACCTGACCTTCGGTTTCCTCTATGCGTGGACTGAAAACTTCGTCCTGCCGTTGTCGCATGACGAAGTGGTGCACGGAAAAGGTGCGCTGCTGTCGAAGATGCCGGGCGATCGATGGCAACAGTTCGCCAATTTGCGCGCGTTCTATGGCTACATGTGGGCCCATCCGGGCAAGAAACTGCTCTTCATGGGTAGCGAATTCGGCCAGTGGAACGAATGGAATCACGACCGAAGCCTCGATTGGAATCTGTGCGAGTATGATGAGCATCGCGGCCTGCAGTCACTGGTCCGGGATCTGAATCGGGTTTATCGCGAGCAGCCGGCGCTATGGGATGGCGATACCGAGCCGGCCGGTTTCCAATGGATCGATCTGCACAATGCGGATGAAAATGTAATCGGATTTTTGCGCATCGCACCATCGAGCGGAAGCAGTGTGCTGTGCGTCTGCAATTTTTCGCCGGTGGTGCGGCGCGCTTACCGGGTCGGGGTTCCGCGCGAGGGCTTGTACCACGAGATTCTCAATACCGATTCGCAATTCTACGCCGGCGGCAATGTCGGTAATGGCGGGGCGGTGGCGGCCGACCCGATTCCGTGGCACGGCCTGCCATATTCGATCAAACTGACGCTGCCGCCGCTGGCCACGATGTGGTTCTCGGTGCCCTGAGGCCGGATTTCGAAATAGAGGATGCCAGCGCCGCCAGCGGCTAAAGGATAGCGATCATGCGAACCGTTATATTTCGGACTTACCCGCGATCGGAAACGAAACCGGAATATTATGCCGAGGCTGAACGTCTGATGAAGATCGCCGTTGCGATGCCAGGCTTCATCGCTTCAAAGTTTTTTACCGCCAGCGACGGCGAGGAAGTCACGATCGTCGAATTCGAGTCCGACGCAGCTTTGAACGCGTGGCGGCAACATCCGGACCATGTGGCGGTGCAGAAAAACAGCAGCCGCTTCTTCAGTGACTACAGGATCACGGTCTTTGCCGAGCCGGAACGGGACTACGGGGTCAAGGATAACGTCCGCCACGGACGCTGACATGGGTTATCCCTAAAGGGTCGGACATTAACAAACTTTAAAGCCGAAACTCCTGGGCGGAACCGCGCTATTGCCTATCGGGTTGGCTCTCAGCAAACTGGCTCTGATTGCGAGCGGGGCCAAGCACCAATGACGCCAGCCGAAAATCCGATTGATCCGAACTTCGATCCGTCGCTGCCGGGTCATCCCGATCCTTATCCGCTATTCCATCAGCTTCGCAGCGAGGACCCCATCCGCTTCAGCCCGCATATGGGCGGCTGGGTGATCCTGCGTTATGTGGATGCGATCGCGTTCCTTCGCGATCACGGCCCGTTCAGCCGCGCCGCCCTGATCGACCAGATGCGGGCGAAGTACGGTTCGCAACCGATTATTGAAGGCCAGAGCCGCGAGCTGGCCTTTTCCGATCCCCCGGGTCATACGCGCTTCAAAAATCTGGTGAGCCGCGCTTTCACGCCGCAGGCAGTCGCCGCCATGCGGCCGCATCTGATTGAACTGGTCGATGGCTTGCTGGACAAGCTGGCCGATCGTGATCGGATGGACGTAATCGCGGAGTTCGCTTATCCGCTGCCCTCGATCGCGATCTGCGGGATGCTGGGAGTGCCGCAGTCCGATGCGGCGCAGATGATTCACTGGGTCGATGGTATCGTGGCCTCGCGCGGGGTGGTACGGACGCCGGAGATGATCGCCGAGGGCGATCGCGCGACGCTCGGATTCGATGACTATTTCACGCGGCAGATGGAGCAGCGGGAGCAGCATCCTGGCGGCAAGGATCTGCTGACGGCGTTCATGACCGTGGAGTACCGCGGCGACCGGCTTTCGCGGCGCGAGATCCTGACCATCCTGTCCACTATATTCGCGGCCGGCCACGCCACCACGATCAACCTGATCGGTAATGGATTGCTGGCCCTGTTGCGCAATCCCGGCGAACTGAAACGGCTGCGCGAAAATCCTGATCTGGTGGCTGGCGCGGTCGAGGAGATGCTGCGCTACGACTCCCCGACCCAGGCGGTATCGCCGATGGTGGCGCAGGCGGACCTGAGCATCGGTGGCAAGCCGGTAAAAAAAGGTGAAACGGTTTCGGTGTTGATCGGCGCGTGCAATCGCGATCCGGAACGTTTTGCCGATCCGGATCGATTCGATATCAAACGGCCCGACAATGAGCATCTGGCGTTCAGTCATGGGATTCATTATTGCCTCGGCGCCGGCTTGGCCCGGCTGGAAGGTCAGGTGGCGATCGCACGGCTGCTCGAACGCAAACCGAAAATCGCGCTGGCGGACGATCGACTTGAATGGAAGAAGATGGGCCGCTTTCGTGGTCTGAAGCGGCTCCAGGTGACGTTGTAATATTCCGGGCGGTTCAAGGGAGCGGGGAAGGGGATGCCGCAACGCAACGACAAAGACCAGGATGAACGCGATCCGCTGACGCCGATCGAACGCCAGCGGCTGGGCAAACTCGCGCAGTTGCTGGGCTTCGCCGAGTTGATGACGCTGTTGATGGTCGCGGCGACTACCTTCAGCGCAATCGCCACCTGGCGCACCGCATCGATCGCCGAATCGATCTATCTCGCATCGGAGCGGCCTTATTTTGGTGTCGAATCGATTCGGCTCGACAATTCGATTGCCGGCGACCCGCGAGTTGAAGTCGAGTACCGCAATTTCGGAAATCTATCGGCCGATGCCACCGTTCTCGATCGCCGCATCTTGATCGACGGGGTTGCGGTGGCCAGCCAGAGCAAACAACTATTTGCCGGAATTCTGTCGCCGCAGGTGCCGCATACGGTTCAGCTTCATCTGCCAGCCTCGAGCTATGACGCGATTATCCAGGGCAGATCGAAGCTGCGGGTCGAAATAAAAGCCACGTATCGAGGCCTCGACCAGCGTACGCTTTGCTATTTCGAGGGTTTCCGGTTCCTTGCGGATACCGGGAAATTCGAGGTGCGGGGCGGGACCTCGCGATGCAGTGAGCAGCCCAAGTGGGAGGAACCTCAGTCGCGATCCGCTTCAAACGATCTTCCTTAAAATGCGTCAAACGCGCACGCCTGATACGTTGCACACGCTGGCTTAATCTGGAACGATCCTGGTCATGCGATGTCCGATTTGTCGGCGATCGGTGGACTCGTCGCCCGCGAATAAGTTCAGGCCGTTCTGCTCGGAGCGTTGCCAGTTGGTCGATTTGGGCACCTGGGCTGGCGAGGAATACCGGATCGAGGGACAGACCAGGCATGACGATCGCGGCCATCCCGACGATCTGAAACGCGAGCGTCTGATACCGAACGATCCCAAAAAGAATCGGCTGCTTCATTGACGATTGCTGGCCGCTCAAGTTCGTTCCGCCGGCCGGTCGATTGATGAACGGCTTGCCGTTCCACGCCCTGCACGCAACAATGAGCCGGTTCACGGTATTATGATGTCCCGTGCGAATTTGGCTGGAAACAATTATGTCGAGAAAACTCAGGTTCGTGATCGGTATTGCGATGGTGGTCGCGGCTATCGGCTACCTGATAACTACTGCGATCCAGAGCACTTCTGAGTACTACCTTACCGTCAATGAAGTCCATGCCCGTCAGAATGAGTTGAGAGGACAAACGGTGCGGGTGGCGGGCCGCGTAAAACCCGGCACTATTCGGTGGGATCCCGACACGTTGACGCTCGCATTCACGATGATGGCGCTGCCGGCGGCTGAAAGCGGTGGCGCGGTGCAACCGGTCTCCACCAGTCCACCGGTCTATTACGATGTGATCTCCAAAGGTCAGCCCCGTCCGGATATGCTGGCCGATGATCGCGACGTGATCGTCGAAGGCGAAATCGGATCGACCAACAACCTTGATGCGCGGCAGGTGCTGACCAAGTGCCCCTCAAAATATATTCCCGAAAAAAAAGGTTAGCGATCTGATGCCATTGCTGGGTCAACTTGCGCTCGCACTCGCGCTGATTCTCGCGATCTATTCGATCGCGGCCAATATTTATGGGTTGCGCGGCGGCCATCGCGATTCAATCGTCAGCGCTCGCCATGCGCTGTGGGCGATGTGCGCGATGGTGACGGTGGCGGTGGGCGTGATGTGGAACGCGCTGCTGCACAGCGATTTTACGATCCATTATGTGGCCTCGTACTCGAGCACCACGCTCCCGACGGTTTACAAAATCACCGCATTATGGGGCGGCCAGGAAGGTTCATTGCTGTTCTGGACCTGGCTGCTGTCGATTTTCACCGCGATTGTCGCGTATCAGAACCGCCGCAAGAATCTCGAGATCGCGCCCTATGCATTAAGCGTGATGGCGGGAGTGGCGATTTTTTTTCTCGCCATGCTCAATTTCGTCACCCGCCCGTTCGTGCTGATGGCGCACGTCCCGCTCCAGGGCACGGACCTAAATCCGCTGCTGCAGAACTACTGGATGGCGATTCATCCGCCGTCGCTCTACACCGGCTACGTCAGCGCCACCGTACCGTTCGCCTTTGGCGCCGCGGCCCTGATCACCCGCAAGCTGGACGACACCTGGATTCGCACCACGCGCCGCTGGGCGATCTTTTCGTGGTTCTTTCTCACGCTCGGAAACCTGTTCGGCGCGCGATGGGCTTACGAGGTGCTCGGATGGGGCGGCTACTGGGCCTGGGATCCGGTCGAAAACGCCGCCTTCATGCCGTGGCTGGTGATGACCGCGTATCTGCATTCGGTGATGATCCAGGAACGCAAGGACATGCTGAAAGTGTGGAACCTGGCGTTGATCGGGATGGTCTTCGGGCTGACGTTGTTCGGCACTTTCATCACCCGGAGCGGGGTGATTTCTTCGGTTCATTCGTTCACCCAATCCGGGCTCGGTCCCTACTTTCTCAGCTTTCTGATTGGGGTGGCGGTGCTGTATGCCATCCTGCTGATCTGGCGGGTTAACGATTTGCGCAGTCCCGCCGAGTTCGAATCGTATCTTTCGCGCGAAGCGGCCTTCCTGTTCAACAATCTGGCGCTGATCGGAATCGCTTTCGCGGTATTCTGGGGCACGCTGTTCCCGGTGCTTTCGGAAGCGGTGCGCGGGGTGAAGATCACGGTCGGGCCGCCATTTTTCAATGAGGTGAACGCGCCGCTCGCATTGGCGCTGATCTTTTTGATGGGCGTCGGGCCATTGATCGCATGGCGGCGCACCACGCCGCGAAACCTGCTGCGCAACTTCATTGCTCCAGCGATTCTCGGGGTCGCCACCGGATTGTTCGCCTTCGCGGCCGGCCTGCGCGAATGGTACGTGCTGGCCGCGTTTTCGCTGGCGGCTTTCGTGCTCGGAACCATCATCGTGGAGTTTCGCCGTGGGGTTACAGCGCGTCGTCATATGGTGTCCGAGCCGCCGGTTCGCGCGCTGGCCAATCTGGTGGCGAAAAATAATCGCCGTTATGGCGGCTACGTCATTCACATCGGGGTAATTTTCGCCTTCGTCGGGATCGTTGGTTCTTCCTTTTTCAAGACCGAGGTCAAGCGCAACGTGAAGCCGGGCCAGAGCTTCACTATCGGGGCTTACCAGCTTCACTATCTCGGCCTCGATCCCACCGAGACCGCGCACGTCGAGACCATTCGGGCCAGAGTCGAGGTCTTCAAGAACGGCCACGAAGTGGCCGCGATGGCGCCCGCCAAGCTGTTCTACAAGGCTGCCCAGCAGCCCGCGACCGACGTCGCCATCCGGACGACGCCGGTTGCCGATCTCTACCTGGTGCTGGCGGGTTACGACGATGCGTCAGGGAGCGCCACGCTCCAGGTTTTTCTTACTCCGCTGGTGTTCTGGATTTGGCTGGGCGGTCTGGTGATGGCGATCGGCACGGTAATCGCGATGTGGCCGAATGTGCGCGAGCGTGCGGCGATCGCGGCGGCGGTTCGTGGCCGAGTGGAAAATGCCGAACTGGCGGGCGAGCCGTTCGCGGGCGGCCAGTAGCGCTCAATTTGCGAATGAAAACCTTCCTGCTGATAGCCGCGTTCGCGTCGCTTCTGATTACTTCACCGTCGATTGCTGCCACCAATCCGCCGAAAACCACTCGTCAGGAAGTGGCGGAGGGATTGACCTGTCAGTGCGGATGCGGTTTGACGGTCGCCAATTGCAACCATCCGAACTGCGAATTTTCGGTGCCGGTTCGCGGCAAAATCGACGCGATGATCGCGAAAGGAATGGACCGCGCGCAAATTATCGCCTCGTTTCGTAAAATCTATGGCGAAAAGGTGCTCTCGGCGCCGACTACGCAAGGATTTAATCTCTTTGCATGGATCATTCCCCCGCTGGCTTTGCTGGCAGGGATCGGAATCATGGCGCTGACGCTTTCGCGATGGCGCAAAACTCCGCAGCCCGCTCCGGCCTCCACGCCGCCGACGCTTCCCGCCGCTGACGAGAACGACCCGATGCGCCGCGAACTCGAGCGCCAACTGCGGGAGCGAATCTAGTTGTGATTTATCTGGCGGCGGTTCTGATCGTGGTGGGGGTGGCTTTGTTTGTGGCTGCGCCGTTGGCGGGCGCGGCCTTCAAGGCCGGCGCCAAAGAGCCGCCCGAGACGGTACGGCTAAACCATGAGCGCGAGCTTGCGATGCAGGGTCTGCGCGAGCTCGAGTTCGATCGCGAGATGGGCAAGCTTTCCCAGGCGGACTATGCTTCACTGCGCGCGCCGCTCGAAGCTCGGGCACTGGCCGCGATGGGCGCTCTGGCGGCGAGGTCGACGCCCTCCGCTCGCCGATCCATGTCAACCTCAGCGCCGCTGGCGGCGGTATCTCCACTTCGCCGCGCGGATCGATCGGTGCCGCCAATCGGCGGCGCAACCCAATCCGTGCGCTTTTGCCCCGAATGCGGTCTTGCCGTCGCCCCGGCGCACAAATTCTGCGCCGGTTGCGGTACTCCGATCCCCGCACCACTGCGCGCCGCCGGCGAAGCGGGCTGAGAGGCTGGCGAGCTACTGGCTGGCTACCGGCCGATTAAATGACGACGCTCGCGCTCCAGGCCCATGCCGTTAGCCATAGTTTTGGTTCCGTTCCGGTTTTGCGCGGGCTGAACTGCGATCTGGCTCCCGGCTGCGCGGCTGCGATAATTGGAAGCAATGGCTCCGGCAAATCCACGCTGGTCAGGATTTTTGCCGGCCTGCTTAAACCAACCGCAGGGTCCATGGTTTTGTTTGGCGATAGCCGCATCGATCGGCGGCGGCTTGGACTGCTGACCCATCAGACGTTCCTATATCGCAATCTCACCGCGCGCGAAAATCTTGAGTTTTACGCCGCGCTATATGGGATGCGGAATCCGCCGCAGATCGCGGCCGAATGGATCGAAAGAATCGGACTTGAGGCGCTTGCTGCTTATAGAGTGCGGACCATTTCGCGCGGCAACGAGCAGCGGCTCGCAATCGCGCGGGCGCTGATTGCGAATCCGGACTTATTGATCATGGACGAGCCCTTCACCGCGCTTGATGTGGCGGGCGCCGAGCTGGTGAAGGGATTGATCGCCGAATCGATGGAGCGGGGCTGCGCTGTCGTGCTAACGGCGCATAGCGGCGCCACGCTCACGGCGATCGCATGCGAGCGCTACGAACTCTCTCGCGGACGGCTGGCCGCGGACAAGGGCACATGACGCAGTTTCGGGCTATCCTGGGAAAAGACCTGCGGCTGGAGATCAGATCCGGCGAAAGCACGATCGCACTGATCGCGCTCTCACTTCTAATCCTGGTGGTGATTGTGTTCGCGCTCAGCCAGGCGGGTGCGCGCGGGACCGAGGCCGGCGCGGGTGCGCTGTGGATCGCGATGCTGTTCTCGGGGATGCTCGGCGCGGTGCGCGCGCTGTCCTCCGAGCGCGACAACGGCACGATCTACGCCTTGCTGGTCAGCCCGGTCGATCGCACCACGATTTATTTCGCCAAGCTCACCGCCGCGGTCGTCTTCATGGCGATCGCAGAGGTTGCCGCGGTGGTGCTGATGGTGTTGTTCTTCAACCTTAATTTCGATTTTGGCCTGCTGCGGATGCTGCCCATACTGGCGCTCGGCGTGATCGGATTCGGTGCGCTCGCCACCGTGCTATCGGCAGTGTCGGGGCATACGCGGATGGGCGATCTGATACTGCCGGTGCTGGCGGTGCCGCTTTACGTGCCAGCCCTGATCGCGGGAGTGAAGGCGTCGGCGGCGATGCTGTCTGGCGCTCCCTTCACCAGCGCGGCCATCTGGATCAAAATCCTGATCGCGTTCGATCTGCTGTTTGTGGGCGCCGGCTACCTGTTGTTCGAATTCGTTATCGCAGAAAACTGAAATCCACTAACGACGTAACCGGCTACCGGATTGACGGCGGCAGATGATTCCATCATTCTGGAAATATGGAAAAGAGCTTCGCGGTCGCCGCGCTTTCGGCGCTGGCGCAGGAGACCCGGCTGGAGGTGTTCAGGCTGCTGGTCGAACAGGGCCCGGACGGGCTGCCGGCCGGAGTTATCGGTGAGCGACTGAAGTTGCCGGCGCCGACGCTTTCGTTCCATCTGAATCAGCTTCGCCATGCGGGGCTGATCGGCTCCCGGCGGGAAAGCCGCTCGATCATTTATGCCGCGAATTTCAACGCGATGACCGCGTTGGTTGGCTATCTGACCGAAAACTGCTGCCGCGGGCAGCCCGAAAGGTGCTTGCCGATGGTCAACCCAGCAGCCTGCGTGCCGGTGAAGCGCAATGGTAAACATGCACGGGCGTGAACGGCGGGTGCTGTTTCTCTGCACCGGCAATTCGGCGCGCAGCATCATGGCCGAATGTATATTAAATCGCCGGGGTCGCGGAGCTTTCAGCGCCGGCAGCCATCCGCGCGGCGAAGTCCATCCGATGACGCTCCGGATCCTGCAGGAATGGGGCTATGACACGCGCAACCTGCGCAGCAAAAGTTGGGACGAATTCGCGCGGCCGGACAGTCCGCCGCTGGATTTCATAATCACGGTCTGCGATCGGGCGGCCGGCGAAGTTTGTCCGCTGTGGCCCGGCCGGCCCGTCACGGCCCATTGGAGCATTCCCGATCCGGCCGCGTTCGATGGCCTGAAAGCCGCGCGGTATCGATGCTTCGGACGTATCTATATCGAGCTGGAAAGCCGTATCGAACTGTTTGCCGGCCTCGAAAACAAAACCCTACGCTGATCTTCAAGAGAGCAAACATGGCTGCACCTGCGCTCGAGATGCCAATTATGCGCCGGCTGTCGTTTCCGGATCGCTACCTGACCGCATGGATTTTCATCGCGATGCTGGCAGGGATCGCGATTGGCAATCTTTTCCCCGGTCTCAAAAGTTTGTTCGACCGCCTGAGTGTCGGAACCACCTCGATTCCGATCGCGGTCGGATTGATCCTGATGATGTATCCGCCGCTGGCCAAGGTCAGATATGACGAACTGGGCGACGTTTTCAAGGATTGGAAAATCCTCGGCCTTTCGCTGGTGCAGAACTGGATTATCGGTCCGCTGTTGATGTTCGCGCTGGCGATCGTCTTTCTGCGCGATCGTCCGGAATACATGACCGGGCTGATTCTAATCGGCCTCGCTCGCTGTATCGCGATGGTGGTGGTGTGGAACGATCTGGCTGGCGGCCATAGCGATTATTGCGCCGGACTGGTGGCTTTCAATTCGGTATTTCAGGTGCTGTTCTATTCGATTTACGCCTACTTTTTCATCACCGTGCTGCCGCGCTTGCTGGGATTTGAAGGGATGGTGGTGCATGTCACGATCGGACAAATCGCGCAGAGCGTGGGGATTTACCTGGGCCTTCCGTTCGCCGCCGGATTCCTCACCTGGCGGACGCTGGGACGAATCAAGGGCCAGGTCTGGTATCGTGAGCGCTTTATTCCGAAGATAAGCCCGCTCACCCTGATCTTTTTGCTGTTCACTATCGTGGTAATGTTTTCCATTCAGGGCAAGGCGATCGTTCGCCTGCCGTTGGACGTGATCCGGATCGCGATTCCGCTGCTGCTTTATTTCACGCTGATGTTCGCCTTGTCGTTTTTGCTTAGCCGCCGCGCCGGCGCCTCTTATTCCAAAACCACCGCGCTGTCCTTCACCGCTGCGTCTAACAATTTCGAACTGGCGATTGCGGTCGCAATCGCCACCTTTGGAATAAATAGCGGCGCGGCTTTCGCTGCGGTGATAGGCCCGCTGATCGAGGTGCCGGTGATGATCGGGCTGGTCGAGGTCGCGCTCTTCACGCGCTCAAAAATTTTCGCTGATAATCGCGCAGTCTCTGCGGCGATTTGACCACGCCGGCAGATGCAGCGGCCGGCGGCGCGAGCAACAGTAAAAGAGAGAGGCGTTGCACACCGAAAAACATATAGAATAGATGTTCGTTGGCGATGAATCGCACAATCATATGGTCACTGGGAGTTGCGAGCGCCATGCTCATGGTCGCGGCGCTTTACATGGTCTTCCTGTATGTGCCGACTGAGGCGGCGCAGGGGATTGTGCAACGAATCTTTTACTTCCACGTGCCGTGCGCGTGGGTGGCGTTTGCCGGTTTCGGGCTGGTGGCGATCTCGGGCGTGCTCTATCTATGGCTCGGGCAGGATGTATGGGACGATCTGGGCTATGCCGCCGCCGAAGTTGGGATGGTCTTTTGCACGCTGGTGCTGATCACCGGATCGATCTGGGCCAAGCCGATTTGGGGTGTATGGTGGACGTGGGATTCGCGCCTGACCACCACCTTGCTGCTGTGGCTGCTCTATGGCGGCTATCTGATGCTGCGGGCGGCGGCGAACGAAAGTCCGAACGGGGCGCGGCTCGCGGCGGTAGTGGGAATTGTGGCGGCGCTCGACGTGCCGGTGGTGATCGTCTCAGTGCGGCTATGGCGGACGATTCATCCGGCGGTGCTGGTGACTAAACAGGGCGGCCATGGACTCCAGGACCCCCGGATGGTAACCACGCTGCTGGTCGCGATGGCGGCGTTTACCGTGCTCTTCGCCTGGCTGTTGATGCTTCGCTTTGCGACCTTGCGCATGCGCGCGCGGATCGATCGATTGACCTTGCGGCTCGCACTGGCCGAGGCGGCGGCGCAGGATATTTGACGTTTAGACAATCATTATGGAGAACTTTGGCTATCTTTTCGCCGCGTACACGATAATTTTTGCGGTCATTTTCATTTACGTCATGTTTATCTGGCGCAGACAGCAGCGCCTGGAAGAGGACCTGCGCGGGCTTTCACGCCGGGTTGACGAGGTTGATCGCAAGGCCGCGATTAAATCCGCTTCATGAACAGGACGTGGCGCGAACAGGAGCTGGAAGGTCCGACCGGACATAGAGCTTAGGATGGAATTTCGAGCTTAGGATGGAATTTCGCGAGTATTACAAACTGCTCGGGGTCGAACGCGGCGCGTCCGAGGCGGAAATAAAAAAGGCTTACCGCAAGCTGGCGCGCAAACATCATCCGGACGTCAATCCCAACAACAAGGAAGCCGAGCAGCGCTTCAAGGAGATCAACGAGGCCTACCAGGTGCTCAGCGATCCCGAAAAGCGCAAAAAGTACGATTTGCTCGGGGCGGACTGGGAGCGCGGCGCTTCGCAGGAAGACATCTTCCGCCAATATGCTGGGGCCGCGGAGTCGGCGGGTCGTGGCGCCGCCGGTGCAAGTTCCGGCGGGGCCGGCTTCAGCGATTTCTTCGATCGGTTCTTTGGCGGCGGCTTCACTATGGGCGCCGGTGGACGGATGCGGCAAGGCGGCCCGCGCAGCGGCCCGGAATTTGCCGATTTCGGTTTCCATGGGGGCAGCGCACAAGCGGTGCGCGCGCCGGATCTCGAAGCCGAAGTGACGATCACGCCGCGCGAGGCGATGCGCGGCGTGAAGCGCCGGCTGCAACTCAACGCGGAAGACGAATGTCCTGACTGCGGCGGCACCGGGATGATTGCGCGTGAAGAAAAGCGATCGAATATGCGCGTGATTCGGTCGGCCGAGCCATGTCCGCGTTGCGCCGGCCACCGCACGATTATGGTGCGGCGGACACTCGAGGTGACAATTTCGGCGGGAGTAACCGACGGCGACCGGATTCGGCTCAAAGGGCAGGGCGGTCGCGGTCCGCGTTCCGATCTTAACGGCGACCTGTTTTTGATGGTTAAACTCGACCGCGATCCAATCTTCACCGTCTCAGGACGCGACGTTCGCTGCGAGCTGCCGCTGTGGGCTTATGAAGCGGTGCTGGGCGCGCAGGTGCTTGCGCCCACGCTCGATGGGCGCATCTCGCTGACCATCCCGCCGGACAGCCAGACCGGGCGCGTGATGAGACTGCGCGGACGCGGATTACCCTCGCGTGGCAAGCAGCCGGCCGGCGATTTGCTGTATGAACTCAAGGTGTTGGCGCCGACTGATCTCACCGATTCGGAACGGGGTCTGATACAGCAACTTGCCGACCTTCAGATCGAGCGCAAAGTGCCCGATCCGCGGGCGGATCTTTTGGTCAAAGAGAGTTGAGCGAAAATTTTGTTGAGTGGAAATTAGAGATAGTCGGGAAGGAAGGCAGGGAAGATCGCCAATGATGCGGCGCAGGGTCAGTATGGTGAGGCGCAACGCTGCCGCAAAAGCTCCAACCTACCTGAGCCGGAGCGCCTTGTGTCACCTGGCGGGGATTGACGAAGGCCAGTTGACGATCTGGGAGCATGAGGAGCTGATCGTTCCCGCGCGGATGTTCAAGATCGAGGGCCATACCGAACCGCTCTACACGCAACATACGTTGGATCGGATTCGAGTGATTCGCACGCTGGCCGATGAGTTGGAGGTGAACATACCCGGTATCGCGGTGATCCTGAATCTGCTGGATCGGATTTCGGGATAGCATCTAGCTTAACCCTCCGGACCGGCCGCAACTTATCAATCGGAACCATATCAAGGTGCAATATCGTCAGGCCGGCCGACAATCGAACTATCTTCGAATTGAGCGATCGATTGAGCGGGCGCTTGCGCCGCTGAAGCTCGGAACCGGCGATTTCATTCTGGCCGCGATTTCCGGCGGCTCGGATTCGATCGCACTGCTGCATGCCATCAAGCGTATTTCGGAGCGATTTGGATTCCGGATCGCCGCCGCCCATCTGAACCATCGGTTGCGCGGCGCTGAGTCGGATCGCGATGAAGCCTTCGTACGCCAGACCTGTAGCCGTCTTGGAGTTGAGTTAATCGTGGAGCAGGCGGATCTCATCGGCTCCGCAAATCTTGAGGAGCGGGCGCGCGAGTGCCGTTATGCCTTTCTTGCACGCGCCGCGGAATCGATCGGAGCCAAGTACGTCGCTCTCGGCCATCATGCGGACGATCGCGCCGAGACCATCATGATGCGGTTGATGCGCGGGTCGGGGATTTCAGGGCTGGTGACGATGAACGAGCGCGGACCGGGCCGCTTGATCCGGCCGCTGTTGAATCTGACTCGCGTGGAGCTCTTGGACTACCTGCGCGCCCTCGGTGCGGAATTCGTATCCGACAGCTCGAATCTGTCGCCGCGTCATCTGCGTAACCGGGTACGAAACGATCTGCTGACGCTGATCGATCGTGATTATGCGCCCAACTTCTCGCACCGCCTGCTCGAACTGGCCGAGGATCTGCGGTCAATCGACCACTTTCTCAGTCTTCACGCACGCAATGAAATGAGTAAGCGGCTCACTCCGGATGGCCGGCTCAGGATCGAGGATTTCAACCTGCTCCATCGGGCGGTGGCGGCTGCGATGTTGCGAAACTATATCGCCAACCGAACCGGCGATCTACGTAAGATTTATCGCCGCCATATCGAGTCGATAATGAAGCTTTGTGGCGAGGGACCGCCCAACGGGCATACTGCTTTACCCGGCGGATGGGTGGCGGTTCGCGAGTACGGAGACTTCATTATCCGCCGGGCCGCCAAAACCGGCAACGTCGGCTATCGGGCCAGCTACAGTGTCCCGATCGCATCGGTTGGCCGTACCGAAATCGAGCCCGCGGGCTTTGCGGTCGAGGCGGAACTGCTCGATTTGGAAGCGGCTTCGAGGCCGTCCGACCTTTATACGGCGCTATTCGATTGCGCCGAGATCGAAGGCGGACTTTTGGCGCGCAACGCCGTGCCTGGCGATCGTATCGCACCGCTGGGCATGGCGGGGCATCGCAAGGTGAAAAACCTGTTTATCGATGCGCGCGTACCGCGCGACCGGCGTGCGAGCTATCCACTGCTATGCGCCGGGAGTGAAGTACTTTGGATTCCCGGCTTGGTTCGTTCGCGTTTCGCGTTATTTAGCTCAAAGACACGAAAGCTGTTGCGTCTGCGTGCTTTTCCACTCACCCGATAAATCAAGTGTGATTGCGCCGAAATGAAGCTGCATGCTAGCCTTTTGACGAGATGAACCAGTTCTCTCGCAGCATCGCTCTCTGGCTGGTGTTGGGACTGATGTTCCTTCTGCTGTTCAATATTTTCAGCAGACCGCAGACCCGCGAACCAGAGATAATTTTTTCTGATTTTCTTAATCAGGCCGATAAGAATCAGGTCTCCGAGGTTACTATCCAGGGAAATCTTATTCACGGAATTACGACCGGGGGCGAGCATTTCAAAACCTACGCCCCGACTGATCCCGATCTGGTAAACGTTCTACGCGCCAAAGGGGTCAAAATTGCGGCCAAGCCGCCGGAAAGCGACTCGTGGTGGATGGTGGCGCTGGTCCAGGGGTTCCCGATTCTGCTGCTGGTTGGCGTATGGATATTCTTCATGCGCCAGATGCAGATCGGCGGCGGTAAGGCGATGTCTTTTGGCAAAAGCCGGGCAAAACTGCTGACGGAGAATACGCACAAAGTGACCTTTGCCGACGTTTCCGGGATCGATGAAGCGAAGGACGAACTCGAGGAGATAATCCAGTTCCTCAAGGATCCTAAACGCTTCACACGGCTCGGCGGACGGATCCCGAAAGGCGTGCTGCTGGTCGGCGCTCCCGGAACCGGAAAGACTTTGCTGGCCCGCGCGATCGCCGGCGAAGCGGCGGTACCGTTCTTTTCGATTTCAGGGTCTGATTTCGTTGAGATGTTTGTCGGCGTGGGCGCGTCGCGGGTTCGTGACCTGTTCGTACAGGGCAAGAAACACGCGCCTTGTATTATTTTTATCGATGAGATCGACGCCGTCGGACGCCATCGCGGGGCCGGATTGGGCGGTGGTCATGACGAGCGTGAGCAGACCCTCAACCAGTTGTTGGTCGAGATGGACGGCTTCGAAGCTAATGAGGGCGTAATCCTGGTGGCGGCCACGAATCGGCCCGATGTGCTCGATCCGGCGCTGCTCAGACCTGGACGTTTCGATCGGCGGGTGGTAGTGCCACGGCCCGACGTCAAGGGACGCGAGGGTATTCTGCGCGTGCATACACGGCGGGTGCCGTTGGCGGAAAACGTTGCGATCGACAAGCTGGCCCGCGCCACGCCAGGCTTCGCGGGCGCTGATCTTGAAAACCTCGTGAATGAGGCTGCTTTGCTGGCCGCGCGGCGTAACAAAGACAAAGTCGAGATGACCGACTTCGAGCTCGCCAAGGACAAGGTCCTGATGGGAGCGGAGCGGCGCTCGATGGTGATGTCGCTGGGCGAACGGCGTAATACGGCCTATCACGAAGGCGGGCATGCGCTGGTCGCGATACTGTTGCCCGGCGCCGATCCGGTGCACAAGGTCACGATTATTCCTCGCGGCATGGCGCTGGGAGTCACCCAGCAACTGCCGCTCGACGATCGTTACACTTATTCGCGCGACTATCTGATGACCCGCCTGACCATGATGTTCGGCGGGCGGGTGGCCGAGGAGCTAATCTTCGGTCATATGACGACCGGGGCTGGAGACGATATCGAAAAAGCCACCGAATTGTCGCGCAAGATGGTGTGCGAATGGGGCATGAGCAAAGAGCTCGGTCCGATGACCTTCGGCAAGCGCGAGGAGCAGGTGTTTCTCGGCCGCGATATCTCGCATCACAAGGACTATTCCGAACATACCGCGGTCGAGATCGATCGCGAGGTGCGGCGGATTGTCGATGAGGCCTACCAGCATGCACGCGGGCTGCTGGCCGAGCATGTCACGCTGTTACACGCCATCGCTGAACGGTTGCTTGAAAAAGAGGTGCTCGAGGGCAGCGAAGTGGTCGAGATGGTGACGGCCTTCAAAGAGGGTCGCGAATTGCCTCCAAGCCGCGAGACAGCCCCTTCCGGTGATCCTGGTTCAGGTCCGTCCAAGGAAAAGACCCGCCAGTTAGCTGAAGAAAACGCAATCGCGGGCCTGCCACCCAAGCCCGTACTTGTCTGAGAATCGGAGCGCCGCGATCACGCGGCGCTCTTCTTCCTTGGATCGGCGATCTTAATCCGCCCGTGTGACGCCGGTAACCGGGGTGTACGGCGCGGATAATACCGATGTCTGTTTCCGCAACGCGATCCAGCTCCCGACCTCGTCTGCTGCTTGCCGATGATCGCATCATTCGCTTTCCCGCCGTGATGGGCATCCTCAATGTGACGCCCGACTCGTTCCGCGATGGTGGGCTCTATCGCGATCCCGAAGCTGCTTTGGACCATGCGATCGAGATGGCCGAGCATGGCGCCACCATAATCGATGTAGGCGGGGAATCGACCCGCCCGGGTGCGTCAGAGGTGCCGATTGATGAGGAGCTGGCGCGGGTCATCCCGGTGATCGAAATGCTGTCGGCGCGTCTGACGGTACCGATCTCGGTCGATACGCGAAAAGCGCCGGTGGCGCGCGCGGCGGTGCAGGTGGGTGCGGCGATCATCAATGATGTCAGCGGACTGACTTTCGACCCCGCGATGGCGGCTGTGGCGGCTGAGTCACGCGTTGCGGTGGTGTTGATGCACATGCGGGGCACGCCCGAAACCATGTCCTCGATGGCAAATTACCGGGATGTCGTTTCTGAGGTCAGGGATTATCTTGAAGCGCGGGTGGCGGCCGCGGTCGCTGCCGGTATTTCCGGCGACCGGATAATTGTCGATCCGGGGCTCGGCTTCGCGAAAAATCCGGCCGACAATTTGGCGCTGATGCGAGGGTTGCCCGCTATCGCTGCGTTGGGCCGTCCGGTTCTGATAGGATTTTCAGGTAAGGCGCTCGAATTGCGCCTGAAAGCGAATGGCGAACGCGAGCGAATCGCTCGCACTATCGCGGCGGAGGTCGCGGCGGTGATACTCGGAGCCTCTATTCTTAGAGTTCACGATCCTGGGCCGACTGCGATGGCCTTAAGGGTGGCGGCCTCGCTGGCGCTCAATGCCTAGGTTATATGCATAGCTATGTGACGGTGGTGCCGGCACTGCGCTGGCAGGATGCGCTCGACATCCTGATTGTCGCTTTCGTCATCTATCGCCTTTTTCTACTGATTCGCGGCACTCGCACGGTTCAGATGGTGCTCGGGTTGGTGTTGATCGGACTCGCGTTCGTAGCCTCCCAGATGCTCGGATTATTCACGGTCAACTGGCTGTTGAACAACTTCCTTGGCTCCCTGATTATTATTCTGGTCGTAATTTTTCAGTCGGATATTCGGCGCGCGCTGGCGCGAATGGGGGCCGGGCCGTTTTTCGCCAGCCGCGCGCACGTGGCGCGGGCGGCTGAGGAATTGACTGCGGCCGCGACCTGGTTGGCGGCCCGCCGGATTGGCGCACTGGTGGTGATCGAGCAGGAAATCGGTCTCAGCGAATATGTCGAAACCGGCCGCGCGCTCGACGCCCAACTTTCGCGCGAGTTGATCGAAACGATCTTCATGCGCGGCTCCCCGCTGCACGATGGTGCCGTGATCGTTAAGGGCGATCGCATACTGGCCGCCGCCTGTCTGCTGCCGCTGTCGACCAACCCGAACGTGGCGCTGACGCTCGGCACGCGGCATCGCGCGGCGATTGGATTAACCGAGGAAAACGATGCGGTGGTGATAGTGGTGTCGGAGCAGACCGGCGCGATCTCGATCGCCAGCCGCGGGCGCCTGCTCCAGGAAATTGAATCCACCCGGCTGGTGGCGCGGCTTCAGAGATTGCGTTCCTGAGTCGAATATGGCGGAACCTGCAAAATCGCCAATTCTGCTGGAACTCGCGAAAGCCCGCAAACCGCCTTCGCGTTTGCGGCGCATCGTCTCGCGCAATCTTGGTCTGCGGGCACTCGCGCTGCTGATGGCGATTGCGCTGTGGGTGTTCGTCAATGGCGGCGAGCATAGCGAGGAAGTGCCGCTCTCGATTCCCGTCAGATATAGCTCGCTGCCGGTTGGCATGATGATCATCAATCAGCATCCGCAATTCGTCAAAGTGACGGTGGCCGGCCCGCCCACGCTGCTTTCGCTGGTCAATCCGGACGATCTTACGCTTAAGCTGAACCTGACCGGCGTCAGTCCGGGGGAGGCCTCGTTCAGATTGTCGCCCGAGATGTTCAACAACGTGAAGCGCGGCACCAGCATCACGCGAATCGTACCATCGCAGATTGTGCTCGATATCGATCGGATAGTAACGCAACAATTACCGGTGCAATTGCATCTCGACGGCAAACCGGCGGCGGGATACAAGGTGGTCTCGACCGAGGTCCGGCCCGCGCAAATCGCGGCCACCGGGCCGAGCCGCTTTTTTACCAATCAAAAGCATCTCAACACCGAACCGCTTGGAATCCAGGATGCGGCCAGCGACGTCGATGCTCCCGTGCGCATACTCGGTCCCGGGCCGCACGTCAGGCTTACCGACGATGTGGTCGAAGCCAAGGTTATTTTGCAGCCGATCGTTACCCAGCGCGAGTTCCGCGGAGTAAAGGTTCTCGTGCGCGATGCCATCAGCCGCTCCCGAATCGAGCCGGCCGAAGCTAATCTCATCGTACGCGGACCCGCGCCAAAGCTGTCTAAGCTCGATCTCAGCGACTCGGTATTTGTCGAAGCCGGTGGGCTGTCGCCGGGAGGATGGCACGTCAAGCCGATCCAGGTGACGCTGCCCGACGGGATGCAGTTGGTGCGTCAGGAACCGCAGAAGGTTAGACTGCGGATTTACCGTTGAGTACCGCTGTCGATGGTTGGAAATTATGGGTAACCGGCTGTTCGGCACCGATGGCATCCGCGGTGTCGCCAATCTTGAACCGATCACATCGGAGACCGCGCTGCGGCTGGGCCGTGCGCTCGCCCATGTGTTCCGTTCGAGCGGGGGACGTCATCGGCGGATTCTGATCGGCAAGGACACACGGCTTTCGGGCTACATGCTGGAAACCGCGATGGCCTCGGGCATCTGCTCAATGGGCGCCGACGTATGGCTGGTGGGTCCGATGCCCACTCCGGCGATCGCATTTCTGACGCGCAGCATGCGCGCCGATGCCGGCGTGGTAATTTCAGCTTCGCACAATCCCTATCAGGATAACGGCATCAAGTTTTTTTCGCGCGAGGGCTTCAAGCTCGACGATGAAACCGAGAATCGCATCGAGAAGCTGGTTCTGAACGACGGCGCCTTGCGACGGGCGGAAGCGGGCCAGATCGGAAAGGCGGCGCGAATCGACGATGCGCATGGGCGCTACCTGGTCTTTCTTAAAAGCTGCCTGCTGCGTGACGCCAGTTTCGAGGGGCTGAAAATCGCCATCGACTGTGCCAATGGCGCGGCTTACAAACTGGGACCCGAACTGCTCGACGAGCTGGGCGCGGAAGTGGCGGCTATCGGAACCGAGCCAGACGGGATGAACATCAACCATGAATGCGGCGCGATTCACACGCAGCGGCTGCGCGAGTTGGTTCGCACCACTGGCGCCCATGCAGGTATCGCGCTCGATGGCGACGCGGATCGCGTGTTGATGTTCGACGAGCGCGGCGAGTTGCTCGACGGCGACGACATCATGGCGATGCTGGGCCGCAAGTTCGCCGCCGCCGGCCGGCTTAAGGATAAGACTGTCGTTGGTACCGTGATGAGCAATCTGGGTTTGGAGCGCGCGTTGGATGCGGACGGAATCCGCCTGGTACGCACCGAGGTCGGCGATCCGTCGGTCGCCCGCGAGATGCGCCAGAATGCTTACAATCTGGGCGGCGAACAGTCGGGCCACGTAATCTTCATGGACCATGCGACCACCGGCGATGGCCTGCTCACTGCGATATTAATGCTCTCGCATATGGTCGAAATGGGCCGCCCGCTAAGCGAATTGCGCGCGATGCGCCGGATGCCGCAGGTGCTCGAGAACGTGCGTGTCCGTGAACGCGCGCCACTCGAAAGCATGCCCGAGGTACTGCGTACGATGGCGGGCGTTGAGCAGCAGCTCGGTCGCAATGGGCGTCTGCTGGTGCGTTACTCGGGCACCGAGATGCTTGCCCGCGTCATGATTGAGGGCGAAAATTCGCACGAAATCGCGGCGCTGGCCCGCGAAATCGGGCAGGCGATCGAGCGGCGCATCGGCGTCCTTGCGTAACCACGATGATTCGGCTCGGAGTAAATGTGGATCATGTCGCGACCCTGCGGCAGGCCCGGCGCGGCGCCTATCCCGATCCGGTCGAAGCGGCGCGTCTGGCGGAACAAGCCGGCGCGGAGGCGATCACGGTGCATCTGCGCGAGGATCGCCGGCATATTCAAGATGAAGATTTGTTTCGCCTGCGCGATTCCATTGGAATCCACCTGAATCAGGAGATGGCGCCACTCGAAGCGATGGTTGAAATCGCGATGCAGGTGCGTCCGCACGAAGTCTGCATGGTGCCCGAGCGGCGCGCCGAGCTGACCACCGAAGGCGGTCTCGATGCCGCTGGGCTGGGCGCGCGGCTTTCCGCGCCGATCGCGCGGCTCAAGGATGCGGGCATTGTCGTCAGCCTGTTTGTCGATCCCGAACCGCGCCAGCTCGCCGCCGCGGCTGATTTGGGCGCAGATTTTGTCGAGCTGCATACGGGCGCTTACGCGAACCTCGCGGATTCGGATTTGATGGAGTCGGAACAAAGTCAGGCCGGTGCTCTGGGCGCGTCCGCGCTCAAAGAACTCGAAGCAATTCGCAATGCGGTCAGCCGGGCGCGGGCGCTCGGCCTCAGATGTAATGCCGGTCATGGCTTGAATTATCGCAATGTGGGACCGATCGCGGCGGTCGGCGGGATCGAATGGCTGCATATCGGCCACTCGATCATCGCACGCGCCGTGATGGTTGGCATGAGCCAGGCGGTGCGCGAAATGAAAGCGCTAATTGATGGCGCCGATCTCTCAATTGCCCGGCGATTGTGAGCCACGAAGCCAGTCGGCTGCTTGATTTAAGATGAAGCTTCTCAGTGCAGTTCAAAGCCGCGAACTCGACCGCCTCAGCCGCGACAAATATGGGATTGCCTCGTACGCGCTGATGACCAGAGCGGGAGAGTGCGTGGCCGAGAGCATCGCTCGGCGATGGCCTGATCAAATTCGCGACGGTGTGATCGTGCTCGCGGGCAAGGGCAATAATGGCGGCGACGCGATGGTCGCTGCGCGGCGGCTTTCGCGCGAGGGCGCATCGGTGCGCGTGGTGTTGTTGGCGCGCGCGGCGGAGCTTAAAGGCGATGCGCGGCGGGCTTACGATGAATGGGCTGGCGTAGGCGGCGTCACGATCGAGGCGGCGGCGGAAAGTCAGCTCGCGCCGATCGGCGGCGCGGGAGTGATTATCGACGCAATTTTCGGTATCGGCCTGAATGCTGAAATCGGCGGTATCGCGCGTCAGGCGATTGAATTGATCAATCATGCCGGGACGCGGGTCGCGGCGGTGGATATTGCATCGGGGGTGAATGCCGACAGCGGCGCGATCATGGGGGCGGCGGTGGCGGCGGACCTGACGGTTACTTTCGGCGCCGCGAAATTCGGTCATGTTTCTTATCCCGGCGCGGCCTGCTGTGGCGAGCTTGAAGTGGCCGATATCGGTTTCGCGCCGGCTGCGTTCGCGGAACTCGGTCCGCTGGGATGGCTGATCGAGGAGCAGGAGGCTCGCGATCTAATCCGGCCGCGCAAGCCCAATACACACAAAGGAACTTACGGCCATCCGCTGATTATCGCGGGCAGCAGCGGCAAAGCCGGCGCGGCGATCCTGGCCTCGCGCGGTGCGCTCAGGATGGGGGCGGGACTGGTGACCGCGGCTATTCCTGAATCCGCGCTGCCGATCGTGGCGGCGGGCCAGCCTGAGCTGATGACCGAACCGATGGCTGAGATGCATGGCCATTTCGATGCCGATCGTACGATCGAGCGATTGGCGGCGATCGCGGCCAAGGTCAGCGCATTCGTCATCGGACCAGGAATCGGCGTCAGTCGCGATACCCGCGCCATCGTCGAATGGCTGATCAGTAATTCGGAGCCGCACAACCATCCGATGGTGATCGATGCCGATGCCCTGAACGTGCTGTCGCAACTTGGACCCGATCGTTTGCGATCGCGTACCGGCGCAACCGTCCTGACGCCTCATCCGGGCGAGATGTCGCGCTTGCTCGCAAGCAGCATTGAGGAAATCAACGCCGATCGGATTTCCGCCGCCCGCCGTCTGGCCGCAATCAGCGGCGCCTGCGTGCTGCTCAAGGGAAATAGATCGGTAATCGCGAATGCGGCCGGCGAGGTCTGTATCAACTCAAGCGGAAATCCAGGGATGGGAACCCCGGGGATGGGCGACGTGCTCTCGGGCATGCTCGGCGCGTTGATGGGGCAGGGCTACAGTCCGTTCGAGGCGCTCAAGCTCGGCGTTTTCCTGCATGGCTATGCCGCCGACCGGGTGGCGGCGAGCTACGGTCCGTTCGGTTATATCGCCGGCGATCTGATCGACGAACTGCCGCGCGCGATCGCTTCGTTGTTACAGTGATGCCGCCTGCGATGGAGTTTGCGGTCGAGAGCCATTCGGCGCGCGAGACCAAAGCCTGGGGCCGCCGCCTCGGGTCATTGCTCAAGGGCGGCGAGATACTGGGTTTGATCGGCGATCTGGGGGCCGGCAAGACCTGCTTCGTGAAAGGATTGGCGCGCGGCCTGAGCCTCGATCCGGATCGCATCCTGAGTCCCACCTTCACCATGATTCAGGAGCATCGCGGGCGTCTGATGCTGTATCACATCGACCTTTATCGCCTCGAAACCACGCGGCTCGATGAGCTTGGACTGCGCGAGTATCTGTTTTCCGACGGGGTGGCGGCGGTCGAATGGTTCGAGCGGCTACAGGAGGCTGCGCAACTGGAATTCCTGTCGATCGAGATCGGCTATACTGGCGCGGACTCCCGATCGATCAGATTTTCTTCCTCATCGGACCGCTACCACGCTTTGATCGAGCAACTCCGCACCCACCTGTAGGGCTCATCTTTCCACGCCCCAGAGCGAGAAGTTTTTTATCTTCTTCGTTCATACTATGGCGGAGTAATATCAGTCACCGGCATAGGTGTTTCGCATTTCTCTGGCGGCGCAGGTTTCTGCATCCAATCCAAATTGCCGTGATCGTCTTCGGTGGCCGTAAATTCAACACATTTGATAAGTCTTTTAGGGTAAAATCGAGGGGAAAACGAAACTGCTATATCAATATCGGCCTTGGTAACCGACTGCTCAGGCGTCATGAGGCCCAAAGCACCAAAGGGACACGGAATGTCCAACATATCGGATCGCTGAAGTTCTTCGGTTGGCTTTCCTGGCAGATCAAGCGCCCGGTTTGTCACCTTACCTCCTCTAGTTGTATCTACTTCGATTACCCGGCATGACGCCTTCACGTCGTATACAGAAAAATACCCGTTATTAGTAATGGAAAATGATGCCGTGAATGGATCGCGCGCATCGTTGGATCCGCGATGGTCGACGTGAATATTAGGAAAATAAGCTGGCAGCCAAAGTGCAATCCCAAATATGTTCAAACCGATCCCAATTATGCTCAACACCGCTGAAGCGACGCTCACCCAATGTCCCGGTTTCCATGAAGTGCCTGAATCGGATTTTAGAGCATCCGATTTTGAGGCCGTTGGTGACTGTGGCATTTCAGCGTTCCCCCTCTCTCGTTAAAACGGAATCGCGAAAGACTCCCTCCTAGCCAGAGAGTGACTTAATTCGCCAGACGCTCTACCTGCAAGGGGCTCTGGCTTGAGGGCCCGGTTCCGCTCATAATTGTTAGCTTGTTCACAATCCAGCGGAATATGGGGTGAGATGGCTCTGGTCGTTAAAAAATTCGGGGGCACCTCGGTCGGATCGATCGACCGAATAAAAAAGGTTGCCGATCATGCCGCGCGCGCCCGCGCCGGCGGCTCCGATCTGGTAATCGTGGTCTCCGCGATGGCCGGTGAAACCAACCGGCTGTTCGCGCTCGCCAGCGAACTGAGCGAAGCTCCCGATGTGCGCGAAAACGACGCGTTGGTGGCGACCGGCGAGCAGGTCTCGGCCGCGCTGCTCGCGATACGGCTCAACGCGATCGGTTATCCGGCGATTTCGTTTCTGGCCCATCAGATGCCGGTGCAGACCGACGCGAATCACGGCCGCGCGCGAATCAAAAGTATCGGATGCGATCGAGTGCGCGCGGCGCTCGGCGCGGGCCGTATCGTCGTGATCGCCGGCTATCAGGGCCTCGATGAACATGGCGATATCACCACGCTCGGACGGGGCGCGTCGGACCTCACGGCGGTGGCGATGGCGGCTGCGCTCAAGGCTTCGGCCTGCGAGATCTTTACCGATGTTGACGGAGTTTATACCGCCGACCCGAATATCTGTCCGAAGGCGCGCAAGCTCAAGCGCATCTCTTATGATGAGATGCTGGAGATGGCGGGCCTGGGCGCGAAGGTTTTGCAATTGCGATCGGTCGAGCTCGCGCGCCGTTTCAACGTCCCGCTGGTGGTGCGCTCAAGCTTCAACGAAGAGATCGAGGGTACCTGGGTCGGACATGAGGACCAATCAATGGAAGATGTATTAGTATCGGGCGTCGCGCTCGACCAGAACCAGAGCAAAATCACGCTGACCGGGGTCGAGGATGTTCCCGGCCTTGCCGCGCGCATCTTCGGGCCGATCGCCGGCGCTGGAATCGTGGTCGATATGATCATCCAAAATGCCAGCGCCGACGGCCGCACCGACCTCACTTTCACAGTCGCCCGTGGCGATCTGCGTGCGGCGCTGGATCTGGTCAAAACCATGGCGAATGAAATCCGCGCGCGCGGCGTGCGTCATGAGGAACAGGTGGCGAAAGTCTCGGTGGTCGGTATCGGGATGCGATCGCATGCGGGCGTCGCCGCGAAAATGTTCCAGGTGCTGGCGAATGAGCGAATCAATATCGAGATGATTGCCACCTCCGAAATCAAAGTTTCAGTGGTGGTCAATTCCAAGTACGGTGAACTTGCGATGCGCGCGTTGCACGATGCTCTGGTGGACGATAAACCCGAGGCCGGCGGCGCGCAGACCTTCTGACCATGAGCGTCTCCCGCAAAATACAGATTTACGACACCACCCTGCGCGATGGATGCCAGTCCGAGGATGTCTCGCTCACGATCGATGACAAGCTGACGATCGCTCAGCGGCTCGACGATCTCGGCGTCGATTACATCGAAGGCGGATGGCCGGGATCGAACGAACGTGACGCCGCATTTTTCAAGCAGATCAAGCGCGTAAAGCTGCGCCATGCGAAGATCGCCGCCTTCGGATCGACCCGGCGGCACGGCGTGCGCGCGGCGGCCGATCGCAATCTGCAACTGATCCTCCGCACCGATACGCCGGTGGCGACCGTGGTCGGCAAGACCTGGGATCTGCACGTGCGCGAGGCATTGAGAATTTCGACCGATGCGAATCTCGAAATCCTGCACGATACGATCGCATACCTGAAGCGGCGGGTCGATGAAGTAATCCTCGATGCCGAGCATTTCTTCGACGGCTATGCGGCCAATCCGGAATTCGCCCTGGCCTGCCTGAAAGCCGCGAACGATGCGGGCGCCAATCTGATCGCGCTGTGCGATACCAACGGCGGCCGCCTGCCTAACGAGATCAGCGCCGGGGTGGCGGCGGCGCGCGGCGCGGTTGATTGCGCGCTGGGAATTCACTGCCATAACGATGCGGATGTGGCGGTCGCCAACTCGATCGCCGCGGTCGAGGCTGGCGCGGTTCAGGTGCAGGGCACGATCAACGGTCTCGGCGAACGATGCGGCAACGCCAATCTGATCTCGATCATCGCCAATCTTCAGCTCAAGCGCGGCTATCAATGCGTACCGCCCAAGCGCCTGAAGATGCTGCACGAGGTCTCGCACCTGGTCTACGAGCTGGCCAACGTCACGCCGATCGCGCGCCAGCCATATGTTGGCCGCAGCGCCTTCACGCATAAGGCCGGGTTGCACGTCTCGGGCATCCAGCGCAACGCCCGCACTTACGAGCATCTGGAGCCTGAGCTGGTAGGAAACGATCGCAGAGTGGTGCTGTCGGAGCTTTCCGGGCGGGCCAATATTCTTTACAAGGCGCGCGAGTTCGGGATCAAGGTTGAAGCGAACCACGAGAAGATTGGCTTTTTGCTCGAAGAATTAAAGCGGCTGGAAGGATTGGGCTACGCCTTCGACGGCGCCGATGCTTCGTTCCAGCTCGTAATGCTGCGGACGCTGGGCTTGACGCGCGAATATTTCCGCTTCGTCAGTTTTCGTGTGTTCGATGACAAATGGCATGAGGATCAGGCGCCTTTTAGTGAAGCAGTGGTGGTTATCGAGGGGCCGGACGCGCGGCGCACGCGCAATTCCGCGATCGGCAACGGTCCCGTCCATGCCCTCGACGCGGCGCTGCGCCAATCGCTGGTGCCGTACTATCCCACGCTCGAATCGATGCAGTTGCTTGACTACAAGGTGCGCGTGCTCGACACCGGACATGGCACCGGATCGCGCGTCCGGGTCTTGATCGAATCGCATGACGGCAAGCGCAACTGGGGCACCGTGGGCGTCTCCAGTAACGTGATCGAGGCGAGCTGGCAGGCGCTGGTGGATTCGGTCGAATACAAGTTGCACAAAGATGGCGTTAAGCCGCGAAGCAGACCGGCGGTTACCCGCAATGGGTCGATTGAGAACCATGAGGGCGGCGCGGCCGGGAATCTGTTAGCAAGGAGCTGAGCGCACTGCGATGGGTCTTTTAAGTCGGCTGCGGGAAGACATCGAGACGGCGTTCCGTTTCGACCCAGCGGCGCGCAGCGCGCTCGAGGTGGTGCTGACCTACCCGGGACTTCATGCGATTTGGCAGCATCGCCTAGCCCATTGGATGTGGAACCATGACCTGAAGCTTGCGGGCCGGCTGCTCAGTGAATTCAATCGATTTCTGACCGGTATCGAAATTCATCCGGGGGCCACGCTCGGCCGTCGCTTTTTTATCGATCATGGGATGGGCGTGGTGATTGGCGAAACCACCGAAATCGGCGATGACGTATTGATTTACCAGGGCGTCACGCTCGGCGGCACCAGCCATAAAAAGGAAAAGCGCCACCCGACGATCGAGGATCATGTGATGATCAGCGCGGGCGCCACCGTGATCGGCCCGGTCAGGATCGGACGCGGCAGCCGGATTGGAGCGGGCGCGGTGGTAATCTCCTCCGCGCCGCCGTATTCGACCATCGTTGGCATTCCCGGCAAGGTGATCGAGGGTGAAAGCGCCCGTCACGACGTGATGGAACTCGAACATGGACGCCTGCCCGATCCGGTGGCGCGGGCGATGAACGCGATGGTCGAGAAGCTCAACGAATTGTCGATCAAAATCGCTGAACTTGAAGAACGGCAGGAATGCCTGGAGCAGGCGGCCGAATCCGCTGCTCCCGATACGGCGCGGACGGTCACTAAAGAACGCTGATAGGATTTGGCGCTATCGTTGAAATTGTTTCCGGCCGCTTGCTTGAGCTAACCTGTGGGCTTCGAACCTTGAGCGGCTGAATTAGCCATAATGCCGATTTATCTCGACCATAACGCGGGTGCGCCGATACGGCCCGCGGTGCGCGCCGCGCTTGCCGCGATCGCCGATTGCGAGGGTAATCCCGCCTCGGTGCATCGCAGCGGCCAGCGCGCCCGGCGTGCGCTTGAACAGGCCCGCATGCAGGTGGCGCGCCTGATCGAGGCGGACCCGCGCACCATTATTTTTACCAGCGGCGGGACCGAATCGAACAACCTCGCTATTTTTGGAGCCACCGCCGCCGCTCATGGACGACGCAAAGTGATCAGCTCCCCGATCGAACATTCATCAATCCTCGAGCCGCTGACGATACTCGAAGGCCGCGGTTTCGAGATTGTGAAAGTGCCGGTCGACGGCTATGGACGGGTCGATTCGCGCGCGATCCTTGAGGCGATCGATTCCTCGACCGCGCTGGTGACGCTGGGACTGGCGAATTCCGAGGTTGGAACGATTCAGGAGCTTGCGCCGCTCGCGGCTTCGATCAGGAGCGCGGGCGCGTTGCTCCATATCGACGCCGCGCAGGCTGCCGGTCGCATTCCGATCGCGGTGGATGTGCTCGGGTGCGATCTGATGACGCTGAGCGGACACAAACTGGGTGCGCCGCCTGGAAGCGGGGCGCTGTTCGTTCGCAGCGCGGTGCGCCTTGCGCCGCAGATGGCCGGCGGCCCACAGGAGAACGGTTATCGCGCCGGCACGCCGAATTTGCCGGGCGCGGTTGGCTTCGGCGCCGCCGCCGAAGTGGCGTTGGCCGATCTGGCCGACGAATCTCCGCGCATTTGCAATTTGGCCGAACGGCTTATGCGTGGTTTGAGTGAAAGCATTCCGGGCCTGCCGCGTAACGGACCGCTTCGGGATCGTATCGCCAACACGCTCAACCTCACGTTCCCCGGCGTGCTCGGCGAAAGCATGCTGATCGCGCTCGATCTGGAAGGGATCGAGGTTTCGATGGGATCGGCGTGTGCGGCGGGCTCGGTGGAACCCTCGCACGTGCTGATCGCAATGGGCCGCGATCCGCAGGTGGCGCGCAGCTCGTTGCGGATCAGTCTGGGCTGGAGCACTACGGCGGCGGAAATCGATCGCGCCATCGAAATTATTCCGCGAGTGTGGCGGCGGGTAGCGGCCGCCGAAGGGATCGCGGGCGTGGAGGCCACGCCATGAGCACGCGAGTGATGGTCGCGATGTCGGGCGGAGTCGACAGCTCAGTGGCGGCGGCGATCCTGCGCAATCAGGGCTACGACGTGGTCGGTATCGCGATGCGTCTTGCGCCGGACTCCGACCCGGCAATCCCCGCGCGCCGCTCGACCTGCTGCTCGCACGACGACTTCGAGGATGCGCGCCGAGTAGCCGAAAAGCTCGACTTTCCTTTTTATGTGATCGATCTGCGGGCCGAATTCGCGCGCCGCGTGATCGGAAATTTTGTTTCCGAATATCTCAATGGACGCACGCCTAATCCATGTGTGCGCTGCAATCTCGAAATCAAGTTTGATCGGTTGTGGGAGCGGGCGCGCGCGATCGAGGCCGATTTCGTCGCCACCGGCCACTATGCGCGCATCCTGCGCGATGATGAGGACATCTTCCGGCTCGCGCGGGCGCACGATTTGACCAAAGATCAATCGTATTTTCTGTTTACCCTGCGGCAGGCGGAACTGGCGCGCACGCTTTTTCCGCTGGGTTCGATGACCAAGCTGCAGGTACGCGATTACGCCCGCCGGTTAGGTCTCAGGAATGCCGACAAAGCCGAAAGCCAGGAAATCTGTTTCGTTCGCGACAACGACTATGCGCGCTTCATCGCCAATCAGGCCGCAAGCGCAGCCGGTTGCGGCGGAAATATAATCGACGAATCCGGACGCATCCTGGGTACGCATCGCGGGATACATCATTTCACCGTCGGCCAGCGGCGGGGAATCGGATTGGCGGCAAGCGAGGCCTGGTATGTTCGCGAGATTCGCGCCGGCACCGCCGAGGTGGTCGTGACCCGGCGCGACGGCCTGGCCTCGCGCGGGCTGATCGCCAACGACGTGCGCTTCGTCGCGCCGCACGGTCCTGGCGATAGTCCGCTCAGGGTCGAGGCGAAGATTCGTTACCGGCATCCTGCGCTGGAGGCGACGCTCACAATGATCGCGCCGGATCGCGCCGAGGTGCGGTTCGCGTCACATGGGCCGGCTGTCAGTCCGGGTCAGGCGTGCGTATTTTACCGCCAGGACGAAGTGTTGGGAGGCGGATTTATCGAGCGGGCGCTGTAAGTCGGCGGGCCGGCGGTATACAAAAGAGCGGTGCGGTACGCGATTACAACTCTGGGTTGCAAAGTTAATCAGTACGACTCGGCCGTGATCGAGGCGCGCCTGATGGCGCGCGGCGCGCATCGCTGCGAGTTCGATCAGCCGGCCGATGTTTACGTGATCAACACCTGCACCATCACCGATCGCGCCGACGCCGAGAGTCTGCGACTGGCGCGACGCGCCCGGCGTTTGAATCCGAACGCTAGGGTGGTGATGACCGGATGCATGGCGCAGGCGAATCCACGCCGACTGGCGGAGGCGGCGGAAGTCGACGCCGTGATTGGGATCGGGCGGCCCGAAGATCTCGACCGCGCAATTCTGGAAGGCGCGCCGGATCGCGTCATGGTCTCGAACCTGCGCAAAATTCGCGCCCCGATCGATACTCCCGGGGTGACGATGGCGGGGCATACCAGAGCCTTTCTAAAAGTGCAGGAGGGCTGCGATCAGTTTTGTTCTTTCTGTATCGTTCCCACCGCGCGCGGAACTTCCCGCAGCGTCGAGCCACGCCGGGTGCTCCAAGCGCTCGATCAACTTCACGCGCAGGGCTTCCGCGAAGTGGTGCTGTCGGGGGTGCACTTGGGCGGCTATGGCAAGGATCTCGCGCCGCCGGTCTCGCTTGAAGTATTACTTGAAATGATCGCCGAACGCTCGCCGATTCGGCGGGTGCGGATCAGTTCGCTCGATCCGGAGGAACTAAGCGATGAGATTATTCTCATAATGGCGCAAAGCGGCGTATTCTGCGATCATCTTCACCTGCCGTTGCAGGCGGGCGCAGATGAGACGCTGGTGCGGATGCGCCGCCGCTACGATACGGATTTTTTCCGGCGGCGGGTCGAACGAGTACTCGAGCAGATGCCCACGGCGGCGATCGGCACCGACTTGATTGTCGGCTTTCCCGGCGAAACCCTTGAGCAGTTCGAATTCTACTTTAGCTTTGTCGAGAGTTTGCCGCTGGCGTATTTCCACGTGTTTCCATATTCCGTACGCGCCGGCACCACTGCCGCTAAGCTTGACGGCCGCGTCGACAGCCGTGAAATTCGGCGGCGATCCGAAGTGATGCGGCAGCTTGGCGAGCGCAAGCGGATTGGATTCGCGGAACGGTTCGCCGGATCGAGACTGAAAGTGCTGCTTGAAGAGCGAGCTAAAGATGGCCGGATGACAGGTTTGAGCCGCAATTATATCCGCGTGGTGGCGGCGGCGCCGGACGAACTGAGGAACCATGAGGTTGAATTCCAAGCATCCCATGTCGAAGGCGCGACACTGGCTGGCGGCGTTATTGGAACCGAGGCGGCGTCCACGACCGCCGACTTTTGAACATGCCAGAACCGATCTTGAGCGTGCGCTTGACTATCATTTCAAGAATCCCGCCCTGTTGAACGCCGCCCTGACCCATCCGAGCGCCGTCGGTCCCAACGAGCCGCATTACGAGCGTTTGGAATTTTTGGGCGATGCGGTGCTGGACTTGGCGATCGCGGATTTGTTGATGCGCCGTTTTCCGGACGCGAAGGAAGGGCAGCTCTCGAAGCAGCGCGCTTCGATCGTGAATGGCCGCACGCTGGCGATTAAGGCGCAGGAAATCGGCGTCGGCGCATTTTTACTGCTGGGCAAGGGCGAGGAGAAAAGCGGTGGACGCGAGAAGCCTTCGATTCTGGCGGCGGCGCTCGAAGCTTTAATCGGTGCGATCTATACCGACGGCGGTCTCGAGCCCGCCCATCATGCGGTCGAAACTCTGATCGCGGACGATATCGATGGGCCTGCGGTCGAACGCGATTACAAGACCGAGTTGCAGGAATCGGCCTATCGCCGGTTCAAGGCGCCGCCGGTCTATGAACTGATCGCCACGCGTGGGCCGGATCACGCGAGGCATTTTACCACCCGCATCCGGATTGCGGGGCGCGAGCTTGGTACCGGCGAGGGCGCCAGCAAAAAGCAGAGTGAACAGGCGGCCGCGCATGCGGCGCTCGATTGGATAGAAAAGGATTTAGGTGAGCAGCAGCAAAGATGAAGATTTCCGGGCCGGGTTTGTAGCGATCGGCGGCCGGACCAACGTTGGAAAATCGACGCTGCTGAACCGGCTGGTCGGCCACAAGGTTGCGATTGTGACGCCCCTGCCGCAGACCACGCGGCGGCGAATCGTGGGAATCCGCAATGAGGCCGGCGCGCAGATGATTCTGATCGATACGCCCGGGATCCACGAGCCACGGCGTCTGCTGAACCGCCGCATGATGGCGGTGGCGCGCCGATCATTGACCGAGGGCGAGGTGATTATCGCGGTGGTGGAGGCTCAGGCGAAGCTGGCCGGCGGCGATCGCGCCTTTCTCGACGATCTGCGCGGCGCGCAGGCGAAGCGGATCGTGGTGGTCAACAAAATTGATCTGGTCAGCCGTCAAAAGCTTCTGCCGTTTCTTCAGCAATGCCAGGCTCAGGTGCCAGAGGCCGAAATCGTGCCGGTTAGCGCACTGACGGGTGCGAATATCGATGAGCTGGTCCTGACTATCAAACAAATGCTGCCGGTGAGGCCCGCATTGATGCCGGCCGACGAGTATACTGATCAGACCGAGCGCGCGTTGGTCGAAGAACTTATTCGCGAGAAGGTCTTCCTTGCGATGCGCCAGGAAATTCCATTCTCGAGCGCGGTGAAGGTCGAGCAATTTATCGAGGAGCCCGAGCGCCGGCTGATACGGATAACGGCGCTGGTGATCGTCGAACGCGACTCGCACAAGGGCATGGTGATCGGCGCCGGTGGCGCCAAGCTCAAGGAGATCGGGACCGCGGCACGGATGGATATAGAGGAATTGCTCGGGGCGCGCGTATTCCTCGAACTGGTGGCGAAGGTCGAGAAAGACTGGACCCGGAATCCACGCAAGCTAACCGAACTGGGACTTTGAAACGTAAAACAAAAGAGCGCGGTGATGCCGCGGATGGGATGCTTCGGCTCAGCGCCGAGGGGCTGCCGATTGTAACGATCGTAGGGCGTACCAACGCCGGAAAATCGACCTTGTTCAATCGTCTGGCAGGCGCCAATCGCGCAATCGTCAGTGCCGTCGCGGG
>JADEYI010000379.1_pt1 | contig 65747 bp, 61 predicted proteins | sample 8542331 | NCBI WGS metagenome assembly JADEYI01 (sample SAMN16510988, study PRJNA670497) | mine drainage metagenome | isolation source: biofilm near Copperflume 1 | place: Germany: Marsberg coppermine Kilianstollen | collected 2018-02 | reverse complement strand
CGGCCGTCATCGGCCCCGGTGGCCGCATCAACCCGCCACGGCCGCAGCCCCTCATACGGGCTGCGGCCGTGCGCGAGAACTAATCGGGACGGTACGCCAATGTTGTGGATGAAGTATGTGGACCGCCGTTCGGACTTTGCCGCGGCGGTGGTGGTGGGGGTGCTGATATCGGCGTCATGCGGATGGGCTCAGTCTTCAGCCGTTCCCGGATCGATGCCGCCGCCCGCGATTTCCGGCTCCCAATCGATCTCCAATGGTAACTCGCTATCCGTCACGGGTGGGACCGCGGCGGGATCTTTTGCCCGGCCGGCCAACCCCGTCGCGATCGCACCGGCGGGCCCTTCCGCCGGTCGAGCCGCTCCGACCGTAATCGCCGGCGCGATGGTTGCGCCGCCGCCGATGCTCCTCGGGACGCCGGCCCTCCCGGGCTCGACCGGAGTCAAACCGGTGCCGCACGCGATTCCGCGGGGCACCATGACCTTCGTCAAGGAGGAAGTGCATTCGTTCATTTTTCATTCGCCGGCCGAACACGCGCGCTACGATCACGCTGCGGCACTCTTTCCCCGCTTCTGCAAGGACTGGCAGCGGATGCTGCACGATCGCGAAGCCAACAACCTCGAGCACATCGCCTGGAAACCCACCGGTGGCTACGAGACCGCGACCTATACCGGCTACGGCAATATCGAGAGCTGCGTGACCAAGGAATCGCTCGAAGGTGTTCCGATCGGCAAACTGACCTATGAGGAGATGAATTATTACCTGGTCGGCAAGACCGTCCTGGAGGCTCAGCGCGCCACGCCCAGGCTGATTCATCAGACCCACACACTCGAAATTTTCTCGTGGGACAAGAACAGATGGTTCTACTGATCCGGCCATCCGCGAGGCGGGCGTAAGTTCCGCCGCCCGCCGGGCAACCTCCCGCGCCCGGCCCACTTGGTCATTCTGCGCGCAGCGAAGAATCCCGGGATTCTTCACTTTGTAGACTTCGTTCAGAATGTCATCTTAACTTGTGCAAACCCTCCCATACATCAGTTCAGTTCCTTGCTGCTGTAATCGAAGATCCGCCGCGCGATGATCATCAGGTTGATCTGCTGCGTACCCTCGAAGATGTCGTTGATCTTGGCGTCGCGCATCCACTTCTCCACCAATAGCTTGCGCGAGTAGCCGAGCGGTCCCAGAATTTCGACCGCCTTTTGCGTAATCAGCGTGACCGCCTTGCCGGCCTTGGCCTTGGCCATCGACGCTTCCAGGCTGTTGCGCAGCCCCACGTCGAGCATCCACGCCGCCCGCCAGGTCAGCAGGCGCGCCGCCTTGAGCTGCACTTCCATCTCCATGAAGTCGCGTTCGACCGCGGTCAGCCGGCGCGGCGAGAGCCCATAGCGGATCGGCACCTGATGGTCGCGCAGAAAATCGCGCACGAAATCCAGCGCCGCGCGCCCCACGCCGATCGCCATCGCGGCGACGATCGGCCGCGTCGCGTCGAACGTCGCCATCACGTCCTTGAAACCCCCCGTCGGTTTAACCTCCGCACTGCCGAGCAGACAGTCGGCCGGCACGCGGCAATTGTCGAAGATCAGCATCGCCGTATCCGACGCGCGGATACCGAGTTTGTGCTCGACCCGCGCCACCGTCATCCCGGGCGTATGATGCTCGACTACGAACGGTTTGATCCCGGCGCGCCCGGCACTGCGATCGACCGTCGCCCACACCACCACGAAGCCCTCCGACTGCTCCGCCGACATCTGGCCCGCCGTGCAGAAAATCTTGGTGCCGTTGATCACCCAATGGTCGCCGTCGCGGGTCGCGGTCGTGGTCACGGCGGCCGAGTCCGATCCGCAGCCGGGCTCGGTTATCGCCATCGCGCCCCATTTCGGCTTGCCCTCGCGAAAGCGCTTGAGGAAACGCTCCTTCTGCTCGGGCGTGCCGGCCGCGGCCACCGCCGCGCCGCCCAAACCCGGATTTGGAATCGACAGGAACAGCCCGGCGTCGCCCCAGCACAACTCCTCGGTGCTGAGACAGGTATACAGATTGCGCAGCTTGGCCGTGCCCGTGGCGGCCTTTGCCGCGTCGCTGGATTTAGCCGGCTCCGTACCCGGTCCGAGCGTCTGTCCGGCCGCCCACATCGCCTCGTAAAATTGCCACGGCTTCTCATGCTCGCGTTCGTCGTACTCGCGCGAGATTGGCCGCATCATCTGCTTGGCTACGGCATGATACATTTTGAGCTGCCCAGCGACCGGCGGCTCGAATTCGAAATCGATCATCTGATCATGCTCCTCTAATCATGCTCCTCGGGATGCGCCGCGAAGGGCCGCCGATCGCCGAGCCCGCGCGACGCGCTTAATGCTAGACCGTCGCGAGACCTTCGAGCACGGCAAAGCCGCGCGCATTGCGCAGGAACAACTCCACCGGATGCTCGCGGATATAACCGTGGCCGCCCAGCGTCTGCACCGCGTTATCGGTCACCACCAGCGCCGCCTGCGCGGCATAGTTGCGCGCCTGATAGCCCTCTTTGAGCGCGTCCTCGCCCCGGTCGAGCCGCGCCGCCGCCTCCCACGTCAGCAGGCGCATCGCGTCGACCTCGATCGCCATTTCGGCCAGCATAAACGCGATCGCCTGCTTGGTCGCGATCGGCACGCCAAACGCCTTGCGCTCCTTGGCGTAAGCGCGCGCGTATTCATAGGCCGCACGCGCCACTCCGGTTGCCATCGCCGCGGCCGCCACGCGCGTCTGCCCGACGATCCGGGTGAAGTTCAGCCCGCCGTCGCCGCCGATCCGCGCCTCCGCGCCGAGCTTGCAATTCTCAAGCGTCACTTCATAGGTCGCGAGACCCTTGAGGCCCATGTTCCGCTCGCGCGCCGCGACCACCAGCCCCGGCGCGGCGCGCGGCACGATAAAGCCGGCGGCGCCGCCCGCCTCGCTCCCGCACGCCGCGTAAACCAGAATCCATTCGCTCTCGGCGCCGAGCGGCACGTAGCATTTTGCGCCATTAAGTACGTAGCCGGTGCCCGCGCGCGCGGCCCGCGTCGCGAGGTCGGCCACGTCGAAGTCAAAGCGCGGCTCCATCAATGCGGCCGATCCCGCCGCGAACTCATCGCGCGCAAAGCCCGCGAGCAGACGCGCGCGCTGCTCGTCGGAGCCGAATTCAATCAATGGATACGCCGCGAGCCGTGGCGCCAGCATATGGATCGCGATCGACAGGTCGCCGAAGGCCAGCTCCTCGGCCACGATCGCGCCGGTCACCGCCGATCGCGTGTCGCCGTAGCCGCCGAATTGCTCCGGGATTGCGCCGCGCACCAGCCCCAGATCCCACGACTTGGCGATTAGCGCCGGCGGGATCGCACCGCTCTCGTCGGCCATGCGCGCCGCGGGCCGCACTTCATCGCGGGCGAAAGCCGCGACCGTGTCGCGAATCATCGTTTGCTCTTCGGACAGATCGAAACTGACCATCAGGCGCGGCTCTCCTGGCCGGAACTAAAATTAATGTGATACATTAGTTTACATCAAATCGAATGTTTCACTTCAGGTTTTATCGCCGCGCTGGATGCGTTCGCGCTCGCGCGCGCGCAGATACTTGCGCTCGTCGCCGGCGACGCGGGTCGGCGGCGCCAGCGGCTTGCGCAGCTTCTTAATCAGGCCGCCCGTCCTGGGCGAGCGCGGCTTGCGCGGTTTGCTATTGGTTGCCATCGCCATGACCGAGGTTTTCAGAATGTCCGAAATTTTCAGATGACCGCAATCGTTTAATTGTGCTTTCCCCGCACGCCGGCCGCAAGCACCAAGGCGCCGACCCCGCGGCCCTAGAGGGAACCTCTGCGCAAGTTAAATTGTCATTCTGAGCGCAGCGAAGAACCCCGGATCCGGGACCCCTTCGCTGCGCTCAAGGTGACCGCAGAGCCTGTGCAGAGGTTCCTTAGCGGGCGAATCCGACGAAGCTCATCTGCAAGCCGGTGACCGCGCCGCCGCCCGCCCGCCGCGAGAAATAGCCGTCCGCCGTGCATCGCGTGCACGGACCGACGTTGGCGATCGCCGCGGGGTCGAGGCCGGCGCGCTCCAACTGCCCGCGGATAATCGCGCGCAGATCGACATAGGCCTTGCCCGGCCCGCCCGCCCGGCAATGCTCGCGCGCGCCCGGTAGCTGGCGGGCGAAATCGTCGGCCAGCGGCGCATCGACCTCGAAGCAGCAGAGCCCGATCGACGGGCCCAGCGCCGCGCGCATCGCATGTGGACGCGCGCCCAGCGCCGCCATCGCACGGACCCCTTCGCCGGCGATTCCCGCGATCGTCCCGCGCCATCCGGCGTGGACCGCGCCGACGCTGCGCCGCTCGGCATCGACCATCAGGATCGGCACGCAATCGGCCGAGAAGATGCCGAGCGCGACACCCGCCGCGGCCGTCACCATTCCATCACCCGCGCGCCGCGCGTCGCCCCACGACGCGTCCACGCGATGCACCAGCTTGCCGTGGACCTGGCTCAGCCGCGCGACTGTGAAGCGCGGATACGCGACGCGCCATCGCCGCCAGTTCTCAGCTACCGCCGCCGGCTCGTCGCCGTTCCATTCGGCCAGGTTGAGGCTCGCGTAAACCCCCGTGCTGACGCCGCCCGCGCGCCCCATGAAGCCGTGGCTCAGCCCGTCGATCGCCCACGGCGACAGCACCGCCAGCGGTGCGGCGGGCGCGTGCATTGCGATGATCGAAGCGGGAGGGGGCATCGGCGTTAGCCTGAGCGTCAAGGATAAACTATACTGGACCTTTTGGGAATTTCGCCGCAGGACGTACAGACGCACCTATGAACGGTTATCAATATCTGATTCAGCGCAATCGCCTGATGATCGAACTCGAGGACGAACTCAAGCAGTTCCAGAATCTGCCCGAGGGCGAGCGCCGCGCGGCGGCGTCCGGCGTGCAGGCGCGCTTCGATATCCGCCTCAAACAGCTTTACGCCCAGGTGGCCGACGAGTTCCCCGGCGAGCGCAAGGTCAAAGCCCGTCCGCTGGCGGACCCGCGCTAGGATTTCCGGGAGCCCAGCTTGGAGCGCTCAATCAGTATCCGCGGGGCGCGCACTCACAACCTCGATAATCTTTCCCTCGACCTGCCGCACGGCCGGCTGACCGTCGTCACCGGGGTGTCGGGCTCGGGCAAATCGAGCCTGGTCTTCGACACGCTCTATGCCGAAGGGCAGCGGCGCTACGTGCAGAGCCTCTCGACTTACGCCCGTCTGTTCCTCGAACGGATGGAACGGCCGGACGTCGATTCGATTTCCGATATTCCGCCGGCGCTCGCCCTGCGCCAGAAAAACACCATCAAGAATGCGCGCTCGACGGTCGGCACGATCACCGAGATCAACGACTACGTGCGCCTGCTGTTTGCTTCGGTGGGGCGCACCTTCTGTCCGCGATGCCGTCTCGAGGTCACGCGCGATTCGGTCGAAAGCGCGGCAGCGGCGATAATCGCGCGGCCCGGCCTCTACCTGTTCCTGGCGCCGTTCGAGATTGGTTCGCGCACACTTGCCGACGCCACCGCCTACCTGATCGAAAACGGCTACCATCGCCTCTACCACGACGACGCGATCGCCGAGACCGCCGACTTCGCCGATCGCTTTTCGCACAATGGCACCGCCGCGCCCGCCGGCTCGCTGATGGTCGTGATCGATCGCGTTGCGGTGGCGCCCGCCGGCAGCGACGAACGCGTACGCGAGGCGCTGGAAAAGGCCTTTTACCTCGGGGGCGGACGCGCCCGCGCGATCATCGTCGCGCGCGCGGACGGGGCGACCCGGCGCGTCGGCGCGATCGATTTCGATCGCCGCTTCAATTGCTCGAAATGCGCCACCGCCTATCCCGAGCCGACCCCCGCGCTATTCTCCGCCAACAGCCCGATCGGCGCCTGTCCCGCTTGCGAAGGATTTGGCCGCACCGTCGAACTCGATCTCGAAAAGGTCATCCCCAACGCCAATCTCTCGCTGCGCCAGGGGCTAATCGCGCCGTGGCGCACGCCTGCCTACCGCGAGATGCATCAGTGGATGCTCAAGAGCGCGCGCGCCGGCCAGGTGCGGACCGCCGTCTCCTTCCGCGAGATGACCGAGGAAGAGCGCGCCTGGCTGCTCGACGGCGAGACTCCGCTGGAGGGCGCTAAATGGGACGAGACCTGGCCCGGCGTGCGCGGCTTTTTCCGCTGGCTCGAACGCAAGCGCTACAAGACCCACGTGCGCATTCTGCTCGCGCGCTACCGCCGCTTCATCACCTGCCCGGCCTGCGCCGGCGCCAAGCTGCGCCCCGAGGCGCTCAACGTCCTGATCGAGGGCAAGTCGATGGCCGACGCGGGACGCCTGGCCGTGCGCGATCTGCCCGGATGGATCGCGGGACTGCGCAAGCGCAAGCAGATCGTCGCGCGCGCCGCGGTCGTGCTGCGCGAACTGGGTAATCGCGTCGGCTATCTCAATGAGGTCGGCCTCGGCTATCTGACGCTCGAGCGCCAGGGCCGCACGCTCTCGGGCGGCGAGGCCCAGCGGATACATCTGGCGAGCGCGCTCGGCAATCTGCTCTGCAGCACGCTCTACGCGCTCGACGAGCCGACCGTCGGCCTCCACGCGGGCGATTCGCGCAAGCTGCTCGGCGTGCTGCGCCATCTGCGCGACCTCGGCAACACGGTCGTCGTGGTCGAGCACGACCCGGCGATGATCGCCGGCGCCGATTACGTCGTCGAGTTGGGTCCGGGCGGCGGACGCGACGGCGGCAAGCTGATCCGGGCGGGCGACGCACGCCGCGTAATCCCGCTCAGCGCCGGCGAAACTCCCGGCCGCGTGCTCCTGATGCGCGCGCTGTCGCGCCAGCACCGCTTTACCCGGCGCGACCCCGCCGTGCGCATCACCGGCGCGCGCGAGCATAACCTGCGTATCGCGAAAGCCGCGATTCCGCTCGGGCGCCTGGTCTGCGTCACCGGCGTATCCGGCAGCGGTAAATCGACCCTGGTCGAAAACGTCCTCTACAATAATTATCTGCGCCGGGCCGGCGAGCCGGTCAGCGACGCCGGCGCCTGCGATCGCCTCGAAGGACTCGAGCAGATCGGCGAGATGGTGCACATGGGCCAGGAGATGCCGGCGCGATCGATGCGCTCGAATCCCGCGACCTATCTGAAAATCTACGACGAGATCCGCAAGATCTTCGCGTCGAGCCCTGACGCCAAACGCCTCGGCATCAAGGCGCGCGATTTTTCCTTCAACGTCGACGGCGGACGCTGCGATCGCTGCCACGGCACCGGCACCGTGACTATCGAGATGCATTTCATGGCCGACCTCGAAGTCAAATGCGACTCGTGCGACGGCCGCCGCTTCCAGAGCCATATCCTCGCGCTGCGCCATCGCGGCCGCAACGTCAGCGAGGTGCTCGATCTCACGGTCGACGACGCGCGCGCCTTCTTCGATCGCAACGCCTATCCGGCACTGGCCAAGCGCCTCGAACCGCTCGCCGCCGCCGGCCTCGGCTACCTGCAATTGGGTCAGCCGACCTCGACGCTTTCGGGTGGCGAAGCCCAACGTCTGAAACTCGCGCGCTTCCTGCTCGCCGATCTCGAACCGCCGCGCACGTCTGAGAACGGCAAGCCGCTGCCGCGGATGTTTTTGCTCGACGAGCCGACCACCGGCCTCGCCTCGACCGATATCAAGCGCCTGCTGCGCGTGCTCGACCGGCTAGTGACCGAAGGCAATACGCTGGTCGTGATCGAGCACAATCTCGAATTCATCGCGCACGCCGACTACATCATTGATTTGGGTCCGGGCGGGGGCGACGAAGGCGGCAAAGTGATCGCCGCCGGCGATCCGGTCGCGATCGCCGCCTCCGACAAATCCGCCACCGGCCTCGAATTGCGCAAGTTGTTCGGCTTGCCGACCGCCGGCGGCCGCCGGTCGATCGAGTCCGCAATGCGCGCCGCCGCCGATTCCTGATCCTTACGCGCCGCGTAGCGCGATCGGGCATGGGCTGCGGGCATGTCGGCGCAGCCGCGCGATTATAGGAGTGCCTGCGCGGCCGCGGTTATGATTACTCAGCCGCCGCGATGGCCGTTGCCTCGTCGCCGTAATTGAACGTCAGCTTGTCGTCGGCTGCGTCGACCGTCACCTTGCCGCCCTTCGACAGCCGCCCGAACAGCAGATCGTCCGCCAGCACGCGCGCGATTTCGTTTTCGATCAGCCGGCCCAGCGGTCGCGCGCCAAAGCGCGTGTCGTAGCCGCGCGACGCGATCCATTTGCGCGCCGCCGCCGTCACCTCGATCGCCACCTTGTTGACCTCGAGCCGCTCGGCCAGCTCGAGAATAAACTTGTCGACCACCTTCTCGATAACCTCGGGCGCCAGCGGCGCGAACTCGATTATCGACGACAGGCGGTTGCGGAACTCCGGCGAGAACATCCGATCGATCATCGCGCGCGGCGACCCGGTGGTCATGCCCGCGCCAAAGCCGATCATCGCCCGCGACAGCTCCTGCGCACCCGCGTTGGTGGTCATCACCAGGATCACGTTGCGGAAGTCCGACTTGCGCCCATTGTTGTCGGTCAGCGTTGCATGGTCCATCACCTGCAACAGGATATTGAACAGGTCTGGATGGGCCTTTTCGATCTCGTCGAGCAGCAGCACGCAATGCGGCGTCTTGTTGATCGCGTCGGTCAGCAGCCCGCCCTGGTCGAAGCCGACGTAACCTGGCGGCGCCCCAATCAGCCGCGACACGGTATGCCGCTCCATATATTCGCTCATGTCGAAGCGCAGGAACTCCACGCCCATCACCTTGGCCAACTGGCGCGCCACTTCGGTCTTGCCGACTCCAGTCGGCCCCGCGAACAGAAACGCGCCGACCGGGCGATCCGGATGCGACAGGCCCGATCGCGCGAGCTTGATCGCCCGGCACACCGCGTCGATCGCGGTGTCCTGCCCGTAGACCACCGTCTTGAGCTGGCCCTCGAGGTTCTGCAGCCGCGCCCGATCGGTCGACGACACGGTGCGCTCTGGAATCTTCGCCATCCGCGCCACCGTGCGCTCGGCGTCGCGCGCACCGACCGTCACCGTCTCGCCGTTTTTGGCTCGCAGATGGCCGGCGACGCCCGCCTCGTCCATCACGTCGATCGCCTTGTCCGGCAGGTAGCGATCGTTGATATAGCGCGCCGACAGTTCCACCGCCGAGCGAATCGCCGCCGAGGTGTAGCGGACCTGGTGATGCTTCTCGTAATGGCTCTTGAGGCCGTTCAAAATCTGCACGGCCTCCTCGCGCGTCGGCTCGCCCACGTCGATCCGCTGGAAGCGGCGCGCCAAGGCCTTGTCCCGATCGAATGAGCGTTTGTACTCCTGATGGGTCGTCGAACCCACGCATCGCAGCTCGCCCGAGGCCAGCGCCGGCTTGAGCAGGTTCGACGCGTCCATCGTCGATCCCGAGGCCGACCCGGCACCCACGATGGTATGAATCTCGTCGATGAATAGAATGATCTTCTGGTTGCCGGTCGCCGCCTTGATTACCGCCTTCAGGCGCTGCTCGAAGTCCCCGCGAAAGCGCGTCCCGGCCAGCAGCGCGCCCATATCCAGCGCATAGATCTGCACGTCCTTGAGAGCCGCAGGCACTCGCCCGCCATGGATCGCCAGCGCCAGCCCCTCGGCCAGCGCGGTCTTGCCCACGCCCGCTTCGCCGACGAAGATCGGATTGTTCTTGCGCCGCCGCAGCAGGATATGAATCGCCCGCTCGATCTCGTTATGCCGTCCGATCAGCGGATCGATCGAGCCTTTCGCCGCCCGCTCGTTCAGGTTGACCGCGTAGGTCCGCAGCGCCTTCGACGGCGAGAGCTTGGCCGGTCCTTCCTCGCCCTCGTGTTCCGCATCGTGGTCACCGTCGGGCTCGCCGTCGGCCGCCCCGTGGACTTCGTGATCCTCGTCGGCGCCAGTCTTCGATACGCCGTGCGAAATAAAATTGATTACGTCAAAGCGCGTGACGCCTTGCTCCTGGAGCAAAAAGATCGCGTGCGACTCGGTCTCGTGGAACATCGCCACCAGCACCTGCGATCCGTTGATCTCCGGATGCCCGGCCGACTGCGCATGCAACGCGGCACGCTGCAGCGCGCGCTGCACGCCGGCCGCGTAATGGGGCTGGAAGGTGCCGCCGCGCGGCAGCCGTTCAACTTCGTCGTCGAGATATTTCTGCAGCTTCTTGCGCAAGACGTCGAGGTCGGCGCCGCAATGCTGCAGGACATTGCTGGTGGTCACGTCGTGGAGCATCGCGTACAGCACGTGTTCCAGGCACACGTATTCGTGGCGGCGATTGAGCGCCTCGGTCATCGCGAGCTGCAGCGTGATCTGCAGCTCGCGGCTGATCATTACGCCTGACGATGGCATCTCGTTCTCAGCGGCCTCCGCGGCTCGGGCGAGCCAGCCCTGCGCCGCGCCGGACCATGCCTGTCAGGTCCAGCGGGCTCACTCCTTTTCCATCACGCACTTGAGCGGATACTGACTCTCGCGTGCGAGTTCTTCGACCGTTTTGACCTTGGTCTCCGCGATTTCGAACGGATAGACGCCCGCCACTCCCATGCCGTTCTGATGCACGTGCAGCATGATTCGCGTCGCCTCCGGATGCCCCTTGTGGAAAATCGTCTTGAGCACCTCGACCACGAACTCCATCGGCGTGTAGTCGTCGTTGAGCAAAATACATTTGTAGAGCGACGGCCGTTTGGTCTTGACCTGCTCCTTGGTGCGGCGCTCGGTGACCGTTCCATTCGTGCCGCCGCCGCTGCGGCCGGCGCCGCCGTCGTGCTTGCGCGCATGCTCTGCAGGCCGGCTGATTTGATAAGCCATCGCAAACTCCGCGGTCGCCGCAGTCAACTCCCTCTCGGCATTCGACCAATTCTCGAAAACATTCTACCAAAATAATCACGATCAGGCATCGTGCCGCGCAGCGCCCGGCCGAGAGATTTTTTCGCATGCCGCTTTGCACGCTATCGGGCACCGACTAAGCTCAATCTCTTCCAGGTATGTCGGCTCGTCAATGGCGTCAAAAGGTGACAAGGGAAAAGCCCTCGCGGATGATCATGCGGAAATCGCGATCGTCGAGCGCCTGAGCGATATCCCGCGCGACGACTGGAACGCCCTGCTCGAACCCGCCGACTCGCCCTTTTTGGACTGGGATTGGCTCGCCGCGATGGAGGAGTCCAAGAGCGCCACTCGCGCCACCGGCTGGGCGCCCTGCCATGTGGTCGTGCGCGTCGGTCCCGCACGCCGCCTTGCCGCCGCCTGCCCGCTCTATCTCAAGAGCCACAGCCAGGGCGAGTTCGTCTTCGACCACGGCTGGGCCGATGCGGCCGAGCGCGCCGGCATCCGCTATTTTCCCAAGCTGGTCGCGGGCGTGCCCTTCACCCCGCATAGCGGACGCCGCTTCCTGGTCGCGCCTGGCCACGATCGCGCCGCGATGCTGCGCACGCTCGGCCGCGCCATCGTCCAGCTTTGCGCCGACAACAAGCTCTCTTCGGTTCACGTCAATTTCTGCGCCGACGATGAAGCCGCCGCGCTCGGCGAACTCGGTTTCCTCGAGCGTCTCGGCTACCAGTACCATTGGCGCAACACCGGCTTCGCGACCTTCGACGACTATCTCGCCCAGCTCAAAAGCAAGCGCCGCTACGCCGTCCGCCATGAGCGCGGCGCGCTCGACGAACAGGGGCTCATCGTGCGCGCGCTCGCCGGCGACGAAATCCCCGACGCGCTGTTTGGCCCGATGTTCAAAATCTACCTCTCGACTCTCGAGAAGCTTTACTGGGGCCGGCAATATCTGACGCGCGAATTCTTCGGCCTGATGCGTGACAACTTCAAGCGCCACCTATGCTTCGTCTGCGCGTATCGCGGACGCGAACTGGTCGCCGGCACATTCAACGTCGAGAAGGCGGGCGTGCTCTACGGCCGCTACTGGGGCGCCTTTGAAGACGTCAAATATCTCCACTTCAATGTCTGTTACTACGCCGCGATCGAGCATTGCATCGCGCGCGGCAATCAACGCTTCGAGCCCGGCGCCGGCGGCGAATACAAATGGCTGCGCGGTTTCGATCCCGCCCTCACGCGCAGTATGCACTATCTGGCGCACGCCGGATTGGGCAAGGCGGTGGGCAATTTTCTCACCCACGAGCGGCGCGAGGTGCGCGCCTGGATCGCCGAGGGCCACGAGCGCAGCCAGTTGAAGCCGCCGCCTCCCTCCAACGTGGAAAGCGAATAGCCACTCCCGCCGCGGGCGCCGTCAGCCGTCGCCCGCCGGTGGCTCGATCTCGGGCACCGGCGCGCCGGTCAAATCGACCACCCGCCGCGAATAGGTCGAGAGCTGGCGCCGGGCGGTACCAAAGGCGTCCTGCGCTTTTTCGAGTGACTTGCCGATCTTCTCGAAGTTGTCTTCGAAGTAGGCAAACGATTTCTGCGCCCGGCGCAGCTCTTCGGTCGCCTTCTCAAAGCCCTTGGCGAACGCGTACATCTTGAACACCATCTGAATCGATTGCAGAGTCACGATCAGAGTGTTCGGCGACACCGGAAAGACCTTCTGCTGATTGAGCCATTCGCTCAGATCGCCGTTGAGCACCGTCTCCATATAAAGCGTCTCGCTCGGCAGGTACATCAGCGCCATGTCGGTGGTGCCGTTCTCCGGATGGATATATCCCGCGATCCGCTTGCCCTGCTCCTTGAGCGCCCGGCCGAGTTCGACGCGCGCCGCGGCGAGCGTCGCCGGGTCGCTGCTCTCGAACAGCGGCAGCACCTGCTCGCGCGGGAATTTCGCGTCGATCGGCAGCACGCGATCGGGAAACTTGATAATCGCGTCGGCTCGTCCGAGGCCGTTCTGCCCCGCACCCGATTGCATTTCGTACATCTCGGCGGGCAGGAAATCCTCCAGCAGGCGCTCGAGACTGGCTTCGCCAAAGCGTCCGCGCAGATGCGGCAGCTTGAGCAGATTGTTCAGCTCGTTGATCGAGACGCCAATTGTCCCGACGTTGCGCAACTGCTCTTCGGCGGCCCTCAGATGCTCCTGCACCTTCTCGAATTGCTTGAAACCCTCCTTGATATTCTGGTCGAGCTTTTCGGCCACCTGGCTGCCGATCGCGAGCAGCTTCTGATCGACCTGCGCGCGAATCGCGTCCATCCCGTCGCCAATCCGTTTGCTCAGCGTCGCCAGATCCTCGCGCATCGCCGTGGCGTTGAGCGCCAACGCATCGCTGAGCTCCTTGCGATTGAGCGCCAGCGCCTGGCTCTGTCTGTCGGCAAAACCCTCGAGCCGCTGCTCGGTCGCCCGCTGCAATTCGCTGAACTTGCCCTCCAGCCGCACGACGGTTTGATCAAGCGCGCGCGATTGTTCGACGCGCCCCGTCTGCATCTGCGCGTCGACCGCGTCGCGCATCTGCCGGAACGCCGCCTCCAGCCGATCGCTCAGATCCTGGCGCAGTGCGCCGTTGGTCTCGGCCAACCGATGCGCCATGTCGGCGGTCGCCACGCTGAATTTATCTTCGAGGCTGCCGCGCAGCGCGTCGATGCGCGCCAGCAATGGTTCGAGCGTTCCGCCGATCGCGGCGCCGATGCGCGCCCGCTGCGCCATGTGCAGCGCGATCAAGACGATCGTCAGGATGATGTTGGCGGCGATCAGAACGACAATCATGCGGCTACCCCCGGCCTGCGCGGCTACTATTGTAGTCTGCGCAATTCGGTGCCGTAACCGGCCGCCGTTCGAGTATCCCCAGCTTGATCACGCGTCACCGCGCACTTCAGTCCGCCGACGAAATGCGTGCGCGGCGTCACAATGCTATCGTGGCGCGGGCGCGCGGGCGCCGACCCGTGAAGCAACTGCTCAGAAAAGGCTCGATTCTCGTCCTGCTCGGACCCGGCGGCGTGGGCAAAACCACTATCGCCGCGGCGCTCGGCCTGGCTGCCGCCCGCGCCTCGCTCGAAACCGTCGTCATCACGCTCGACCCCGCGCGCCGCCTGCGCGACGCACTCGGCCTCGAACGGCTCAGTGCGCGCCCCGCCCGCCTCGACCCGCGCCGCCTGCGCGCCGCCGGCCTGGACCCCGCGCTGCAACTCTCCGCGATGGTCCTCGACAGCAAGCGCGTCTGGGACGGGCTGGTCGCGCGCCTGGTCAAAACTCCCGCCGCACGCCAGCGGATGCTCGACAATTCGTTCTACCAGAGCCTCACCGAACAATTCGCCGGGGCCGAAGCCTACGCCGCGCTCGAACAGCTCTACGACCTGCATAACGGCAATGGCTTCGCCGTCGAGATCGTCGATACGCCGCCCGCCGCGCATGCCTTCGAATTCATCCAGGCCCCCGCGCACCTGATTCGACTGCTCGATTCGCGCGCCGCGCGATGGCTTTTTATACCTTACGCGGCGGCGGGCAAGAGCGTGCTCGGCATCGCCAACCGCGCCGCGCGCTTCGTCGTCGGCCAACTGGAACAGTTCGCCGGGATTCGTACGCTCAGCGCCATCTCGGAATTTTTCGGCGCCGCGGCCGAGGCCGCCGACTCGATCAGCGATCGCTTTCGCAAGGTCGACGCGCTGCTGCATTCGCCCGCGGTGACGTTCGTACTGGTCACGACCGCCGAGGAAGATCGCCTGCGCGAAGCCCGCGCGCTGGTCGATCAGATGGAGACCGAGGGTCTGCGGCTGGGCGCGATCGTGCTCAATCGCCTGCTCGACGAGGCGACCTTCGACGCGCTGGTCGCCGCGCCCGGACGCGCCCCGGCCCATCTGGCGGCGATTTCGCGAATGCGCGCGACGCTCGCGCCTTTACGCGGACGTGATACCGCCGATACCAGCGATGCCCTAGTCAGCTTCCTCGAGGGTTACGGCGCCCATCAACGCGCCGCGATCGAACGGGCGACCCGCTTTGCCCGCGACCTGCCGGCGCGGATCGAACTGGCCGCCGCGCCCGAGATCGCCGCCGGCGTGCGCGATCTCGCGACGCTGGCCAAAGTCGCGACGATCGTGATCGAGGCGGGCGCCGGACGCACCTTCCTCGAACGCGCCGCCGCCGCGCTCGGCGTCACGCCCTCACCGGCCACCGCTGCCGCCGCGCATAAGACAAAAAAATCCTCCGGCAAGCACCGCGCTACTCGTTAAGGAACCTCTGCACAAGGCTCTGCTGTCACCCTGAGCGCAGCGCATGGGTCCCCGATCCGGGATTCTTCGCTGCGCTCAGAATGACAACCTAACTTTGTGCAGAGGTTCCATAACGCCTGCCGGTGGAAATCGCCGGAGTGAGTCTATAAGCCGGGTTCTGTACCCTTGCGGGCGGCGATCATTCCTCTGGGCCGGCGATTGCCCGCCGGCTCTAGCGACCATACCCGAGGAATCGTGAGCGGGCCGCTCATCCTCCTATTGGGTCTTGCTCCGGATGGGGTTTGGCATGCGCGCGCGATCACTCGCGCGCCGGTGGGCTCTTACCCCGCCGTTTCACCCTTACCCTTGCGGGCGGTCTGTTCTCTGTGCCACTTTCCGCGGATCGCTCCGCGCCGCCGTTAGCGGCCATCCTGCCCTGTGGAGCCCGGACTTTCCTCCCCGATTAAAGGGCGATCGCCCGACTCACTCCGGCGCTCCGGATTGTAGCATCGCGCTGAGCCGAAAGCGCGCGCCGATCCGCCGCAATCGAGTGTCTGCGCGAGTCAGGTCGTCATTCTGAACGGCGCCCGCGACCTGGAGGATCCCGCTTTTCGCTGCGTCTGGAATTAGCGAATAGGTTTTGTGCGAACCGCCGCTATTCCTTGGCTGGCGCCTCGAAATAAAGGATCCGCTGGCAGTTCGGGCAGTAGTAGACCTGCAGATGCTTCTGCAGTTCGTTGAAGAGCTGTGGCGGCAACCGCATCCGGCAGCCCTGGCAGGTACCGTCGCGTGCCTCCGACACCGCCAGCCCGGCGCGCCGGCTGAAGATCATTTCGTAGCGCTGGAGGAGCGGCACCTCGATATTCTGGGCCATCTGATCGCGATCGACCTTCTGCTTGGCGATCGAAATCTTGAGGTCCTCGACCTGCGCGGCGATCTCCTTTTCGGCGGCGATCAGTTCCGCCTGCCGCTGCTCGGTCAGCGCCGCCAACTCCTTGATCTTGGGACCGCGCGCCTCGGCCCCCTCCATCAGGGCGATCAGTTCGGCCTCGAGCCGCGTGGTGGTCTCCTTGAGCGTCTCGACCTCGGCTGCCACCGCCTGCATCTCCTTATCCGTCTTTACCTGGTTCAGCCGCATCCGCTTGGTCCGCGTGCGCGCCTCGCCCTCGGCCAGCTCCTTTTCGAGCCGCCGGCGATTGAGCGTGCTCTGTTGCTCCTCGAGCGTCAGGCGGGACAGTTCGCTGCGATAGCCTTCGGTCTCCAGCCGCAGCAGGTCAACTCGTCCGGCGATTGACGAGAGCGAATTCTGGAGTTCGCGTAGTTCCCGGTCGATCGTCTGAAGACTCATCAGCCGGGTTATCTCTTCACGCAAAGCGGCCTCCGCTGAATGCAAATCCGATCGCGTCGCCCCACGCCACTGCGGCTACTTCGATGCCGGGAGGATGCGCGCGCCGCGATCGTTTTGAGCTGTTCGATGATACCAAAGAGTATGGGCCCACCAGGATTTGAACCTGGGACCAGCCGGTTATGAGCCGGCAGCTCTAAACCGTGCTGAGCTATGGGCCCGTGCGAAATCATTCTGTCGAGCGACAATTGTATCAACATCGGCGGAAGAAATTAAGTACCGCTAATGGCGTCCCGTAATGGAGTCCCGCGGCGCCGCGTCCGGTGCCGTCCACCGGCCGCTCCCGGCGCCGCGATCGGCCCCCGCCGTGGTCATCCGCCGTGGACTTGGCGGCGCAGTGCGATCACGGCCTGAGCGGCCGCCTCGGCGTCGCCGCCGCCCGCTCCGGCGCTCGCCGCCGCCCGCCGCAGGCTCTCGACCTCGCGCCGGCGCCGCCCGCGCGCCAGCGCAGCGCTGAAGTCGGCCACCAGCTTGCGCGCCCCGTCCGCGCCGGCGGCGAGCGGCCCGACCATCAGCGCGCTCAGCCGGCCGCGCTGTTCGTCGTTCAGCGCAAGCATCACCGGAATTTCAAGTGACGCTTGAGCTTCATCCGAGAGGCAGATCTCTTCGAGCAGCGCGCCAATGACCCGATCCTCGATCTCGCCGGGCGCCGCCTGGGCATAGATGTCGGCCCGCAGCGCCGGATAGCCAAGCGCGATCGCGATCAACCCGACGCCCGCCTGCGCGACTCCGTCGGCCCGCGCGGCGGCCGTCGCCGCGATTGGCACGGACGCCCGCCCGCTCCGATTCCCCGCCTGAGTCGGTCCCGGTTTGCGCGCCTCCCGGCGCAGAATCTCCTCGCCCACCCCGAGCATCCCGGCCGCCTTGCGCGCCAGCAGGTCGAACTCGAACGGATTGGCGACCATGCGCAGAATCTCCGCGACCCGCCCGGCCGCCGCCGCCCGCGCACTCATCGAGGCGCCGGCCGCCGTCGCCTGCTCGCGCAAAAAATAGTCGGCCAGCAATTCCGCCCCGTCAATCAGTTCGCCGAAGGCTTGCGCGCCACGCTCGCGCACCATGGTGTCGGGATCGTAGCCCGCCGGAATAAACGCGCCGCGTCCGAGCAGCCCTGCGGCCAAAAAAATCTCGAGCGCCCGCAGCGACGCCTTGCGCCCGGCCGCGTCGCCGTCGAAGCAGGCCACGACGTTGCGCGTATAGCGCGTGAGCAGGCGCAACTGCTCGACTGTCAGCGCGGTGCCGAGGCTCGCGACGGTCTCCTTGAAGCCCGCCTGCCACAGCGCGATCGCGTCGATATAGCCCTCGACCACGATCGCCCGATCGGCCCGCGCGATCGCCTGCCGCCCCTCGAACACGCCGTACACCGCGCGCGCCTTCGAGTAGAGCGGCGACTCCGACGAGTTGATATATTTCGGCAGGCGCTGGTCGAGCACCCGCCCGCCAAAAGCGATCACCCGCCCCTGCGCGTCGCGGATCGGAAACATCAGTCGCGCGCGAAACATGTCGTAGGGCACGCGGCCCGGCTCGCGCTTGACCAGGCCGAGCTTGACCGCCGCTTCGATCAGGCCGCGCTTGTCCAGGACGGCGGCGAGATTGGCCGGCCGCGCCGGCGCGAACCCGATTAGAAAAGTTTTCGCGGTCTCCATCGAGATCGCGCGCTTGACCAGATAGTCGCGCGCCAGCGTGCCGTCATGCGTGTTCCACAGCACGTGCTGAAAAAATTCCGCCGCGATCTGATTGGCCTGGACCAGCGCGTCACGCTCGCCGGCCGGCGCCCCGCCGCTCGCACCGTCGCGCCGTTCGGGCAGCGCGATATGGTAGCGCCGGGCCAGCGATTGCAGCGCCTCGCCAAAGGTCAGCGCCTCGACCCGCATCACGAAGTCGAAGACCGTGCCACCCACGCCGCAGCCGAAGCAATGAAAGAAGCCGCGCTCCGCGTTGACCGAAAACGACGGCGTCTTCTCGTTATGGAACGGGCACAGCCCGGTGAAGTTGCGCCCCGCACGCTTGAGACGCACCTGCGCCCCGATTATCTCGACGATATCGGCGCGCGCCCGCACCTCTTCGATCTTGTTGTCGCCGAACCCCGCCATCAGCATAATTTCGTCATCAGGCCAATCTCATCCGGATAGTTCGATCAACGCCCGCAGCCGCTCGGGATAGTTCGTCATGATACCGTCAACCCCGATCGCAATCAGCCGGCGCATCTCGCCGGGCTCGTCGGCGACCCACGCATAGACGTTGAGGTTGCGCTGATGGGCCGCGATGCACAAATCCTCGGTAACGATATCGACTCGCGGATTGATCGTCGCGGCGCCCAGCGCGAACGCGGTACCGACCAGCCGCGCCGGCCATTGGCTGGCCAGCAGGCCGACCCGCACGCGCGGTTCCAGATGGCGCACGATCGCGATCGCGTCCCAATCGAAGCTCGTGACGATCGCGGTCGCCGTCGCGCGATTTTTCTCGATAATCTCGATTACGCGCCGTTCGAGGTCCGCCGCCTTAAGTTCGATATTGAGCGCGCAGCGCGTGCCGGCGATCGCAAAGACTTCGTCGAGCGTCGGCACCCGTTCGCCGGCAAATTTTCCGCCGCAGCCGACACCCGCGTCGAGCCGGCGAATCTCCTCGAGCGTCAGCGACTTGACCGCACCCGTGCCGCCGGTCGTGCGCTCGACCGTGTCGTCATGCATCACGACAATCGCCCCGTCGCGCGTCGCCTGCACGTCGAGTTCGCAGATTTGCGCCCCGGCGTCGATCGCGGCGCGAAACGAGGCGAGAGTATTTTCCGGAAAGCGGCCACTGGCGCCGCGATGCGCGATATTCAACACGTAGCGCTCAACCATCGATGCGCCAGAGCCTCCACGGCCCACCGCCGATCCCCAAGCTCCACCATCCTCCCGATGTAACCATGCGGCCCGCCGAGCCGCAATCGGCTCCCGCCGCACGCATCAACAGCTTTTCACCTCCGGTATGCGATGTGCGGCGTCGCGCCAATCGCCCAACGGCGGCCCGCCCTGTCCCGCGCCCGCCATATCGCCTATCTTGAAGGCACGCCGCTCGACTAACGCGGCGCATGGCGGACTCTACGGTGAAACCCTCGCGGCCACGGATCTACGTGCGGCTCCATTTTGACACTCCGGCGGCGAGCGCCGATCGCGCGGCGGCGATCCTCGTCGCTCACGGCGCGCTCGGATGCGAGGTCGCCAAAATCCACCCTTCCCGTCCAACGCTCGCGCGGCGCCCGCGGCGCGTGCGCCTCAAGACCTATTTCGAGCGGCTGGGCGCCGCTCGCCTGAGGCGCGTGCGCGAGGCGCTCGAAGCGGCCGGGATGATCGCCGCGCGCGATTCTCTGCAGACTGAGCCGATCGTCGATCCCGGCTGGGCGACCATGTGGATGACGCGCTTCGAGCCGTTCACCGTCGGCCGCCTGCTGATCGTGCCGCCGTGGAGCCGCGAGCGGCGCCCAGGTTTGATGCGCCTCGTGATTCAGCCCGGACAGGGCTTCGGCACCGGCCATCACGCGACCACCTACGGCGTGCTACGGACGCTCGACGAGCTGTGCGCGGCGAGCCGCTTCAAACGCGCGCTCGACCTCGGCACCGGCTCGGGGATTCTAGCTATCGCGATGCGCCTGCTCGGGGCGGACGACATCGTCGCGCTCGAAATCGATCCGATCGCACTCGACAACGCGCGCGAGAACGCCGACCTCAACGGCGTCAGTCGGCATCTGCGGTTTTCGAACGTCCCGTTGAGTTCGCTGCGCGGCCGCTTCGATCTGATCACCGCCAACATCCTCTCGTCGACCCTGATCGAATTGGCGCCGCGCCTCAAACCGCGGCTGGCCCGGCACGGCCGCCTGATCCTCTCGGGCATCCTGGCGCGCGAGGCGCCGCAGGTAATCGCCGCGTATCGCCCGGAGCTGCGCTGCGTCGGGCGGCGGATCGATCGCGGATGGGCCACGTTGCTGATGGCCCGCGCGCCGGCATGACCAGTCCACCTTCGCCAGCGACGAATCGGCGGCGGCCGCCGCACTTCGCGATCGCGTTCGACGCAATGGTTGGCGGCGCATTCGGCACCGGCGAGATCGTGCGCGTCGGTGGCGCCGAACTTCATCATATGCGCGACGTGATGCGGCTCGGCGCGGGCGCGGAGGTTGTGCTGATCGCGCCAGGCGGCACGCATTACTCCGGCCGGATCACCGGCTACGCGCCGGACTATGCGACGATCGAAATCGAATCGTTCGCTTCGGCGAGCGCGGACCCGGCCGCGATCATTCTGGCGCCCGCGATCATCAAAGGGCCGCGGATGGATTTCCTGATCGAGAAGGCCGTGGAGTTGGGCGCGGCGGCCATCTGGCCGGTCGTCTGCACCCGCGCGGTAGTGCGCGATCCCGGCGCGGAGCGCCTCGCGCGCTGGCGGCGCCTCGTGGTCGCGGCGGCCAAGCAGAGCCTCGCGCCGCGCACGGCCGATCTGTGCGCGCCGCGCACCGTCGCGGAGCTGGCCGCCGCGCTCCCGCCCGCGACGCTGGCCCTGGTATGTGCCGAGGGCGGTGCCGCGCTCGGCGCGGCTATCCGGCGCGCGCGTCCGCGCGCTATTCTGATCGCGTGCGGACCCGAAGGCGATTTCGCTCCCGACGAACGGGCCACGCTCGACGCGGCGGGCTTCGCCGCGGTGGGACTCGGACCGCGGCGTCTGCGCAGCGAGACCGCCGCGCTTGCGGCGATCGCGATAGCATGCGGCGCGCTCGACGAAACCGATCGCGAGGCGTAAAAGCAGTTGTCCGGTGCGCGGGAATTTGACCCAACGATTTTTGCCGTGCGAGGATAGTTACGCGGTGGCTTATAAATTCGCCTTTGTGATGGATCCGCTCGAGGCCATGCTGCCCGAGAAGGATACGACCTTCGTCTTCATGCTCGAGGCACTCGCCCGGGGCCACGAGATTTTCCATCTCGGTCTGGCCGGTCTGCATGCCGAGGGCCATCAGGGGTTCGCCTACGCCCGGCGCTGCGCGGTCGCGCGAACGGCGCCGCACACCCGCTATCTCGACGACGGCGCGCAATACCGGCTGGAGGATTTCGACGCGATCTTCATGCGCAAGGATCCGCCCGCCGACGACAACTATCTTTACGCCACGATGTTGCTCAGTCTCGCCGATCGCCGCCGCACCTTCGTGCTCAACGAGCCGGCCGGCTTGCGCGAGGCCAACGAGAAACTCTACGCGCTCAACTTTCCCGGCGCTATTCCGCCGACTATCGTCACTTACGAAATTGCCAAACTCAAACGCTTCATGGAGGCGCAAGGCGGCGAGATGATCGTCAAGCCGCTCGACGGCCACGGCGGCGAGAGTATTTTTCTGGCCCGCGCGGGCGACCGCAATCTGAATCCGATTCTCGAAGCGGTGACCCGTTTCGAGCGCCGCGCGATCATGGGCCAGCGCTATATCCCCGAGATCCGCAACGGCGACAAGCGCCTGATCGTGCTCAACGGCGAGCCGCTCGGCGGCACGCTGCGGGTGCCGCGCGACGACGAGAACCGCGGCAATATCCACGTCGGCGGCAATTGCGTCAAGGCCGAGGTTACGCCGCGCGACCGCGAGATCTGCCGGATGCTGCGGCCGCGCCTCGAGCGCGACGGGCTCTATTTCGTCGGCCTCGATATCATCGGCAATTTTCTCACCGAGGTGAACGTCACCAGCCCGACCGGGATCCAGGAGATCGATCGGCTCGACGGCGCGAATCTCGAAGCGCGGGTGATCGATTTCGTCGAGGCGCGGGTCGCCGCGCGCGCCGGCGCCGCCCGGCTTGCAACCGGTGGTCTGGATCGGTAGCAATGAAAGGCCGTAGAATTCCCGTTGCGCCCCGCAACCGGATACGCATGGCGGTGGGCAGGTAGCTCAGTCGGTAGAGCAGAAGACTGAAAATCTTCGTGTCGGCAGTTCGATTCTGCCCCTGCCCACCAGAATCACCGGCTCAAGTTCGAATCCGTTTAGTTACTCCGGCCGGATTCAGGCGGGAATGCTAACGAATCGCGCCCCCAGCTTAATCTTTTGCGGCGGAGACCAGGGCGGGCAAGTCGAGCTCGAGCAGATCGCCGACCCGCTCGATAGTCACATCGGGCACGGGATATTTGGCGACCTCGGCCGCGTCGGCCGCGTAATGGCCCTGGCGCGGAAAGACGGTAGTCACTCGCGCGCCCCAGATTTTTTTTACCGCGCCGAGAATCCGCACCTTGTCGTCGACGAATACGTAATGCGCGGCCGGATAGCGCGCGGCGATATCTTCGACCTCCAATTCCTTGTGGATATAGATCAGGACGTTGCCGTCGAAGATTTCGTAAAGGCCCGAGCGATGGACCTTGAGCGGCTGGAAGACCACGTCGCCGTCACTCACGATGACGGTGCGGCCGAATTCCTGGCAGCGCTCGACCACGTCGAGCGAGTTTGGATAGAGCCGGTTGGCAAAAGGATAGTTAATCAGGAAATCCGAGACCGTGAGAATATGGAAATCGCGCGGATACTGGACGCGGTAGCGCTGCAGCGCGCCGAGGTAATCCGCGTAGCCGAGTTGCGCGCGCAACTCCTCGAATAGCTCCCAGTAATGCTTGCTCTGCTCGGGGCCGACCGCATCCTTGAGATGGCGCATCAGGTCGGCCTGCACGCGGTCGTTGTCGAGCAGGGTGTTGTCGACGTCGAAAAGAAAAACCGTCTGGTCGGAAGGCATCCGCAATCTCCTGCGCGCCGGCGCGCCATTGGCGCGGGCCAATGCGCCCGCGACGCCGCATGATTATCGGATTATCGGCCGGACCAGTAAACGCGGCAAGGTGCCGGGCGCGTCCGTGTAGCGCCCTCATCGATCGGTCTGTGCGACGATCCTCCGCACGGGATTCTTCGCGTCGGCAGCTTGCGCTCAGAATGGCAGCAATAGTTGGCGCGTTCGTCATGGTGAGCGCAGCGAAGGAACCCGATCCGGGACCCATTCGCTGCGCTCAGGGTGACAGGGCCGAGTGCGGTTGCGCGGCGCGTCAGGCCAGGCCGTAGACCTGGGCGGCGGTGTCGTGGACGATCTTGCGCAATTGTTCGTCGGGCAACGTACCGAAGCGCTTGGCGACGATCTCCTGCGAGCGCGGAAAAGTCGCCGCGGTATGCGGATAGTCCGACGACCACATGATGTTGTCGGCGCCGAAACGATGCAGCGAGTCGACAAAGATCGGGTCGGCGATGAAGGTCGCGTAGACCTGGCGCTTGATATAATCGCTGGCGCGCAGCGGCAGCTTCATCCCGCCGACCGCGCCGAGCCGGTTCTGCACGGTGTCGAGCCGGTACATGAAGTAGGCCATCCAGCCCACGTCGTTCTCGGCCGAGACGATGCGCAGGCCGGGAAATTTCTCGAATACCCCGCCGTAGACCATCACCGACAGCGAACGCTCGATCTGATGATGCAGTGTGGCGAGCGAGAGCAGGAAGCCGCGTCCGCTGGTGGGATTGGCGCCGGTGCCCTGGCGCGCAGTCAGGATATGCAGCGACAGCGGCATCGCGAGACTCTGCGCGGCGGCCCAGAAGGGCTCGTAGTCGGGATGGCTGTACGGCCGATCGTCAGGCGCTTCGGCCCAGATCATAGCGCCCTTCATGCCCTGGCGGGCGATGCGCTCGAGCTCGGCGACCGCGCCGGGGATGTCTTCGAGGGTGATCAGGCCAAGCGGGACGAGGCGCTTTAAGTCGTGGCTGCAATACTCGGTCGCCCAGTCGTTGAAGGCGCGAAAGCAGGCCGCGCGCAGCTCGGCGTCGTCGAGTCCGAACAGCGGCATACCCATCGAGGTGTAGATCACTTCGGCCTGCACGCCGTCACGATCCTGATCCTTGATGCGGTAGGCGGGATCCCACACGCTCTTGGGCGCGGCGTCGAAACCGCGCTTGTTATGCTCGGGCAGTTCGGCCGAGGGTACGCCGGCGCCGAAGAAACCGGCCACGGCCATCGGGGTGATATTCTCACAAATGAAGAACTCGCCCTCGCGTCCGCCGAGCCCCTTCATGGTGCGCGGCGCGCGATCGCGAAAGCGGTTGTCCATCCGCTCGCCCCACATGCTCGGTGGTTCGACGAAATGGGAATCGGCGGAGATAAGACGATAGTCGGCCATGCCCTGTCCTCCTTGATGGTTCGCGCCGGCGCGGCGAGCGGCCGGTCGTGACGCAAAGCCGCCGGGCGCGGCGGTCTGCGAGCGCGGTGGCGGCTGACGGCATCGTAGCGCGATACCGCCCCATCTCTATTAGCGCTGGCGATGCGCGGCCGCAAGAAAACTTGCGGCGAGCAGGCGCGACGAATCACTTAATGCAGACGGATGGCTGAACATTCAACAGAGTGATTTCGGCGAACCATGAGTTACCGGCGCAGTCGGGATTGACGTCAAAGAGATCCCAGGGTTTGTTTCCCGAGGCCTCGACATTGACCACGGGGTTGTAATTGTCGTGTAGGTCGATAGCAATTCCATACTGCTGCGGAACGCTGTTACTGACGCTCGCAATACCGGAGAACACGTAATTGAAATTGCTTTCTGGCACCTTGCCGATGCATGGCAGACCGGGTCCCGCCAGCGAGCATCCGATGTAAATGCCGCCCATGCCATTACTTTCGACGTCAAAATTGCCAACACTGTTATGGCTCGAACCGTCGATCCACACGCCGTAGCGGCCGTTATCCAGGATCGTGCCGCTCTGCAGCAGATTTTGCGCTCCCCGCGCGATTCTCACGCCGTCATTCAGGTTGGAGGTCGCCGAAAAAAATGAAATGTCGGCCCGCTGGGCACGGTTCAACAGCACGCCGGCGTCGCTGTTAGCGGTCACCGTGAAGTTATCCACCAGGGCGTTGGCGGCGTCGATTTCGATGCCTTCGCCGAATTTCTCGATCGTCGCGCCTTCGCCCTCGATGAAGACCCCCGACGCCGTTGGCTTGACGTGTATTCCGTCAGCATCGGTATTGCCGGAGATCGTGTGTGTATTGAGATTGAGGACGACGTTGGGCGCGGTGATCACGAGGCAGTCGCCGCCGGGCGTGGCTTCGGCGAAGAGATCGCTGTCGACCTGATAGAAGCCGGGTTTGGTAATCTTGGTGCAACTGGTGATCGAGGGCGGTTGGGCCGACGCGGCGCGCGTTCCAACAGCTATCCAGACGGCGCCGATCGTCAGGAGGAGACGCGTCGCGCGTCGGATGAAGTTGACAATCCGGCCCAGCCCGGTCGATTCGTGCAATCGGCTCAAGCGGTCCTCGTAAAATGGCGATTGGCGGCCAGACAGGCCGCACGTTCCACCATAGAAGATAGTAAAAGGCTTTATAGCAGAAGAGCGACATGAATGGGAAGCTAATCGCCGTCGCGCAGGCGGCGCTATCGCCCGACGAGCCGGCGGCGGATCAGCGCGCGCTTGACCGATGGCGCGAATCGCGCGTAGCGGTAGAGATGGCCGCGCAACTAACAGTCGAGGAGGTGCGCATGACGCCCCAGGAGACGCTCTCCGCCTATATGAGCACCACTTTCCCCAAGAGCGCGAAGCTGCGCGACGGTACGATGATCGTCCTGCGTCCGCTCACGCCGGACGATCGCGACGAGGCGTGCAAATTCTTCGCGCGCGTGCCCGAGGATGATCGCGCCTTTCTCAAGGAGGATGTGATCAATCGCCGCGAGGTCGAAGCCTGGCTCGACCGGATCGATCCGGCGACCGAGACGGTGATCGTCGCGGCGGCGGCGGGCGCGATCGTCGGCACGGCGGTGCTGCGGCGCGAGGCGCAGGGCTGGGCCCGGCACGTCGGCGAGATCCGCGTGGTGGCCGATCCGGCGACGCGCCGCCAGGGCCTGGGCCACGTGCTGGCCGAGACGATCTTCGCGATCGCGGTGCGGATCGGGCTCGAAAAGATGATCGCTCAGATGATGGCGAACCAGACCGGCGCGATCCGGGTCTTCGAGCTGCTCGGCTTTAGCGCCGAGGCGACGCTGCGCAATCATGTCAGGGATCGCTATGGGCATAAGCACGATCTGTTGATCATGGCAAACGAGCTCGAGCAATCACGTGATGCTACGACGGTCGATTCCGAGACGGCGTTTATCCCGCGGCCACGTTGACCGACGCTAAGCGATCGCGCTTAACGAGCGCGGGTGGCACGGGCGAAGCGGCTCAGATGAGTGGTCCGCGGCGGGTGCGGCCGAGATGGGTATAGGCGCGCTGGGTGGCGACGCGGCCGCGCGCGGTGCGGGCGATATAGCCCTGCTGGAGCAGATAGGGTTCGTAGACCTCACCGATGGTGTCGGCCTCTTCGCCGACCGCCGCCGCGAGGCTTTCGACGCCGACCGGACCGCCATCGAACTTGTCGATAACGGCGGCCAGGATCGCGCGGTCCATCCCATCGAAACCGCATTCGTCGATTTCCAGCAGCTCGAGCGCGGCAAGGGCGACTTCGCGCGTGACGATCGGCGCCTGGTTGACCTGGGCGAAATCGCGCACCCGGCGTAACAGCCGGTTGGCGATCCGCGGCGTGCCGCGCGAGCGGCCGGCCATCTCATGCGCACCGCTGTCGTCGAGCCGCATGCCGAGCAGGCTGGCCGATCGCCGGACGATCTCGGTCAGCTCCGCGCGCGCGTAGAAATCGAGATGGTAATGCTGGCCGAAGCGATCGCGCAGCGGCGAACTCAGCAGACCCGAACGGGTGGTCGCGCCGACCAGCGTGAAGGGCTTCACCGCCAAACGCATCGAACGCGCGCCCGGCCCCTTGCCGACGACGATATTGAGCTCGAAGTCCTCCATCGCGGGGTAGAGCACCTCTTCGACCTGGCGCGCGAGGCGATGGATCTCGTCGATGAAGAGCACGTCGCCCTCGTCGAGATCGTTGACGATCGCGGCCAGGTCGCCGGCACGCTCGATCGCGGGTCCCGAAGTGGCGCGCAGGTTGACGCCGAGCTCGCGCGCGATGATATGGGCGAGCGACGTTTTGCCGAGCCCCGGCGGTCCCGAGAAAAGCACGTGGTCGAGCACCTCGGCGCGCTGGCGCGCGGCGGTGATCGACATGCCAAGGATTTTCTTGAGCCGCTCCTGGCCGACGAAATCGCCTAGCGCGCGGGGCCTGAGCGAGAGATCGAAGGTGCGCTCTTCGGCGTCCTCGGGCGGTGCGGAGAGCGCGGCACCTTCGCGATCGCGCTTGACGTTGCGGCGGCGCTCGCCGGCTCGCGGGTCGCCGGCGTCGCCCGCTTCGACGACCGATTCACTGCCGCCGGCGACGGAATCATGCTCGTTGGCGGGCGCTTCGGGACCGGCGGTCGCCGCGATAACCTCCGGTTCGATCTCGCGGCTATTTTTCACCGAACAGCACCGCGAGCGAATTGCGGATGAGCGATTCGAGATCTTCATGGGTCGCGGCGGCGCCCGCCGCGTCGACCGCGCGCTTGGCCTCGGCCGGCTTGTAGCCCAGGTTGACCAACGCGGAGAGCGCGTCGTCGAGGATCGCGTCAGGACCCGCGTGGCCGTTGGCGGAGATCGCGGCGGCCGCGGGAACGGCGAACTTGAGCGCCGCAATCTTGTCGCGCAATTCACGCACCACGCGCTCGGCGACCTTCGGACCGACGCCCGGCACCGCGTCGATCCGCTCGACATCCTCATGCGTCACGGCGCTGGCCAGATCTTCGGGCGAGAGCACCGAGAGAATCGCCAGCGCGAGCTTCGGGCCGACGTGCTGCACGCCGAGCAGCAGATCGAAGGCCTGCTTTTCGGGCGCGCTGGCGAAACCGTACAAGGTGATCGCGTCCTCGCGCACGACCTGGCGAATTTCGAGCTCGACTGCACCGCCCGGCGCGGGCGTGCGATAGAAGGTCGGCAGCGGAACGTGAACCTCGTAGCCAACGCCGCCGGTCTCAACCACAAGGCGGCCGGCCTCGCGCAGTTTCACCCGGCCCGCGATCGAAGCGATCATGAGCCGCACGCCGCCGCTATTTTGCGCGCCGTGGGCCACGCCTTGCGCACGCGCGGTTCGGGCCGCGGGATACGCTCGCGATAGAGATGGCAGAGCGCGATCGCGAGTGCGTCCGACGCGTCATCGGCGAGCGCGATCGCCGGGTCGAGTTTGAGCGTGCGGCGCACCATCTGCTTGACTTGCCGCTTGTCGGCACGGCCGTACCCGGCGACCGAGAGTTTCACGTCGGTGGGGGTGTATTCGAACAATTCGAGTCCGCGATGCGCCGCCGCCAGCATCGCCATCGCGCGCGCCTCGCCGAGCGTAAACGCGCTCTGGATATTGAGCGCGACAAAGCTGCGCTCGAGGCTGATCACGGCGGGCGAGTATTGGTCGATGAGTTTGATCAGATTGTCGTAGATGGCGGCCAGGCGCGTGGGTCCGCGCGCCGCCGCATGCGGACGAATCGTGCCCGCCGCGACGTAGCGCGACGCGCCTTCGCGCTCGATCACACCGTACCCGGTCAGCGCATTGCCCGGGTCCACGCCGAGTATCCGCATACCCCACCTCGTCCCGCACCGCTTGCCGCCGCCTCGCGGACTTGCGTCCGCATCGCCGCCACTTCCACCAATACCGCAATGCGCCGCGTGCATGCCGCGCCCGAATGGTCGTGCCATCAGGCGGCGGAGAACTGCGCCATCACTTCGTCGTCGATATCGTAATTGGCCGCGACGCTTTGCACGTCGTCATGATCCTCGAGCTCTTCGATCAGCTTCAGGACCTGCTCGGCCGCATGGCCGGAGACCTTCACGGTGTTCTCGGGCATCAGGGTGACTTCGGCGTTGGCGATCGCAATCGCGGCCTTCTCGACCGCGTCGCGCACTGCCGCGAAATTTTCCGGCGCGGTCATTATCTGGTAGCCCTCGGCCTCGCTGAGCACGTCGTCGGCGCCAGCCTCGAGCGCCAACTCGATGACCTTGTCCTCGTCGGCGGCGCCGCGCTCGACCGAAATGACGCCGCGCTTTTTGAACATCCAGGCCACGCATCCCGACTCGCCGAGATTGCCGCCGTGGCGCGAGAGCAGGAAGCGCAGATCGGCGACCACGCGATTGCGATTGTCGGTGAGGACGTCGGCGATAATCGCGACGCCGCCCGCGCCATAGCCTTCATAGGTAATCTGTTCGAGCTGGCCGCCGCCCAGTTCGCCGGTGCCCTTTTTGATCGCGCGATCGATATTATCGTTGGGCATCGACTGCGTCTTGGCCGTGGTGACCGCGGTGCGCAGGCGCGGATTAGCGTTGAGATCGCCGCCGCCGAGGCGTGCCGCGATGGTGATTTCCTTGATCAGCTTGGTGAAGAGCTTGCCGCGCTTGGCGTCGCGGTCGGCCTTCTTGTGCTTGATCGAACTCCACTTGGAATGACCCGACATCGAATGAGCCTCCGGGGGCGCCTTACGGGCAGTATCCCGTTCTGGCCGAGAGCGTAGCATACACGGCAGTGCGGGTGGGAGTGCTGAGGCCGCGACCGCCCTGCGGAGCCCCTCGACGCCGCTGCCGCCGCGCGCCCCGCTGATATTATAATGCGCCAGCGATGAAGATTTCGTACCCGCGACTGATCCTGTCCGGCGTGCTGGCGTGCACCGCCGCCGGATGCTTTTATCCGCCGGCGCGCAAGACTCCCGACGATACGCACGACCGGGTCGTGCTGGCGCTTCCGTTCGATCTCGCATGGGACGCCGTCCACACGGTAATCGCCGAAAACGCGTATCGCATCATCGCCGAGGATCCCAACAACGGGATCATCGAGACCCAGGCGGCCGGCGGCTTTACGCTCAAGGACGCCGATTGCGGCAAGCTGAGTGCGATCGCATTGCAATACGCCGCCGAGCCCACCTCGATGTCCTCGGCGGTCTATAATTTCGCGATCAAGCCGCACGGCAACGAAGCGACCGTCATCACCTTACAGGCGGTCTTTACGTCGCCGCTGCAGGTTCCGATCCATCCGATGGCCGCCGAACAATGCGTATCGCGCGGCGTGGAAGAGACGCGCATCCTCAAGGCGATTGAAAAGCAGGCGCGCCAGGAGCATCGGCCGGAGTTCAAACCACCGGCCGGGTAGTGTGGCCGCGCGCATGGATCGTCAGCGCGTCACCGCCGCGTCCGCCGCATCCGGCACCAGCACCGCGCTCGGAACAATCGCGGCGCGGTCACCCGGCGGCCGCCACGACAGATGCATCGCGGCGTCGCCGGCAAGATTGCGCTCGCCGGCTTCAATTCGATGCGCTCCGGCGGTCAAATAGATGTTCCCCGAGCCGAAGCGCCAGGTCTGATCGCCAGGATCAGGGATCACCGCTTTGCCATCGATGAACAGCCAACCCGAATCATCGACCACGATGCCGAACACATAAATCCCCGCCCGCGGTGCGATAATCTTGCCGCTCCAGCTCACGAACGACGGCACCGGCAACGCGCCAAGCTCAGCCACATCGTCGAAATCGATTTGCGCATCGACCCGCACGATATGCGGCGGAAATCGATACGGCGGGAGCCCGCGATAGTAGCGGCCGAGCAGGCCGTGCGTATCGGCGGCGATCGGATTTCGCGTGGTCAGAGCGCCCAGCATCGGCACGCCGGCTAACGCGATCACGAGAACGATCGCGCCCGCGAGCGTCGCGCGCCGGCGCCGCGATCCGCGCGGGCCGAACTCGAAGCGGCGAATCAGTAGTGCCGCCGCGCCGATCCAGACGAGTGCGAGCGGCCATAGTTGAGCACGGCCTGGCAGCCCAAGCATTCCGCCCAGGTTGAACGCGGTCGACTCGTCCATGATCGCGCTTCCACCGAAATACGCGTCGCGATTATAGGCGAAATCGCCGCGCAAGTAGGCAGGCCAGATAAACTTCCGCAGGGGATTCGCATACTCATAGGGAAAATGAGGTTCGATCGCGGTCGCCGCGAGCATCGCGAATGCCGAAATAACCGCGAGCAGGCCGAATAGCCAGTTCCATTCGGCGGGGAGAAACGCCAGCGTAAATACCATGAACGGGATTGCGGCCACAATCTGGCGCGGACCGGCCGCTGTGCCGCCGCCCCACGATACGATCGATTCGCCATACGACGCGTTGAACAGGATCATCAGAACGATTGCGCAGAGCGTTACGAAGAACTCCGCGCGTAATCGCCGGCGGAGAGCGAAAAACCCAAGCGCCGGAATCGTAAGGATCAGCACCGGGTTGCAGAAAAACAGACCCCGCTGCGGATCGCAAAGAATCTTCCACAAAATTCCGGCCTGCGGATAGCTCACTCCGACAAAGCCCGCCGCCTGCTCGGGAAACTGGCTATTGCCGGCCATCTTGTAGGCCTCATAGCTCAAAAAGAAAAAACTGCCGAAGGCTCCGCGGTTATACGCCAGCAGCAGCATTGCCACGACTCCCGCGCCCAACGCAAAGGCGCCCGCGTGGCGCAGGTTGCGCATTCTGAACAACGCAAAGAGTGCGAGCGGAACCGCGATCACGATCGCGGGGAAATCGCACAGCACGGCCCAGCCGGCGAGAAATCCGGCGATCAGCGAGCGGCCCGCGTCAAGGTCGTCGCGATAGGTCGCGAGGAGGTAGAACGAAATAAACGCGCAGGCGCCCGCGATCGGCTCGCCGGTCATCTCGGTTGCGTAGGGAAACATGATCGTCGCGACGGCCAATATCAGTGCGAGCGCGACGCTCCGTTCGCGCGTGGCGCCGGCAAACAGCGCGCATCGGTACATCACTACGCATAGCAGTGCGACGATCGCACTAGTCGAGAAAACGATCGTCAGCCAGGTCGTCAGGGCCCAATAGAGCGCCTCGTGATTCGAGGCGACCGGCGACAGCACAGTGGTGAACAATAGCCATTGGAGCAGTCCGGTGAGCGACCCGCCCGGCGCCTTAACAGAATAGTAATGGCCACCGTAGGTAATAATATCGGCTGTGTTGTAGCCGCAATAGCCATCGATCCAGAGCGTGTGCCGCTCGATGATCGCGCGCATCAGATCGAAGCGCGCCGCAGTACTCTGATCGGCACCCTGGTAAAAATAGGCGAAACTGAAAAACCCGGTGAGGAATATGGTTCGCTCGATCCGCCGATCATTCGCGTCACTATCGGGCATACGATAGCGCGGCCCGCTCAGGCGGCGTCGATACCGCCGCGGCGCGATTGCCGCGGCGACCGCACCGGGACCGCTGGCGCGAAGGTCGTACCGAACGCCCACCATCCCGCGGCGCCTCCGGCAATCAGGGCCAGAAACACCGCAACCAGCGACCAGGTCCGTCCGATCGGACCGGCGACTTCACTCATGCGAATCTGTGCGAGATCGAAGACGTGCGCATCACCCGGTGGCGGACCGGCCACCCGCGTCACGCCAGCCTCGCGAAACAGCGCACGCCCGCGGGTCAAATTCATGTAGCCGCCCAGCCTGAGCGCCACATCGACGTCCCCACCCTTAGGACCCACGTGCAAGTATAGTCCGATCCTCTGCCAATCATGCGTCTCTTTAAGGTCCGCCGACATGATACCATCTTCGAGAATACTAATCGTGGCGCCGACGAAGTACTTCGACACGTTTTCGGTACGCGCTTCCACACTGAGATAGTACCACCCTTCGGTCAAGGTAATGGTCTGCACCCAGCGCGCGTCATTGTCGTGCAGCGTATTAATCTCGAGTTCGGCCGGCTTGTCGAGCTCCGCCGGATGCCAGGTGTAGGTTGTTGTCCCGGGCGACTGAATCCAGCCGTCGGTTCGCCAACCGTCGCATGAATCACCGGAACCTCGAGCGAAATCGCCATTGTTGAGCAGAGGTTTGCCCGCGTCAGAACTAAACGCCGGGCGCGCTCCGCTCAGCCATACGGCGATTATCACAAAGATAATCGCAACCGGGCGCGCGCGCCGATGGATCCGTTCGCCGATCAGCATCGCCGTCAAATCCAATTGCGCAATCCAGGTCCTTCTAACCACATGCGAGCGTAGTAACCGGACCGAGTAATCGGGAGTGCCAGCCATACCGGAAGGAAGTATATGAATGCGGCAGCGGCGCCAACGAGGAAAACGCCCGCCACGAACCGGTTCGCGGCACGATTCGACGTGATAGTGGCAATATAAATCAACGTCAGGACGATCGCTGGCGACAAACCCGCCAATATCGGCGGAATAAACCACAGCACACCCAGCAGTAGCGCCGTCAATGAAAGCAACGCGTAGTTGGTCTTGGTCCGATCGCGGAAGAGCAGGAACACATAACCAATTCCCGCCATTATGGAAGCGATCGTCCGTGCGCCCATCGATAGCGTAATCGGCATCCATGCGAATTTATAGGTATCGGCAATATGCGCGAACCCAACGGTGACCGCGGTCAGGATCGAAAGCAGTATGGCCGCCGACTCCCATGTCTCGCATTCGCCCCTGCACAAATCGGCAATCACTGCCGCTAGCGCCAGATAGCCAATATAAACCGATGGCATATAGTGATACAAAAATAGTATTCGGCCGATTGGTATCCAGATGACAAAGTAGGCAAGATAACTAATCACAATAAACGCGCGCGTGACGCCGGGATGCTCGAGGGCGCGCACTGCCGTAATCGTCATCGCCGGGATTACGGCCCACCATAGGATTGGATTGCCGGCGCCCCAGATGGTCGAGACGTCGCCTTTATTTGGGAAATTCTGCCAGTAAGCCACCGGCCGCAGCATCAGTGGCCAGCTCCACCAGGGTGAAGAGTACGGATGAGTCGCGGTCGAAACGCTCTTCTCATACCACATCACGTCTTTGTAGTAGTGTAAAAGGTCCTCGATACCGCCCCACCATCCGAGATAGTAATGCGGCAGAAAGCATGCGAGGTAGAAAAATGACGCAACCGATCCGACGATGATGAGCGCGCCGGCGACGCGCCGATACTCGATGCTCCGATCGATTGGCGGCGCCGATTCCCGCTCGGGCCGCATCAGGGTGAAGACTACGAATCCCGCCACCAGCAAAAATGTTATTCCCGGCACGTAAAGTTTGGATCCAAGACACAGTCCGAGCGATACGCCCATCGCCAGCAACGTGCGGCGGCGATCGGGCAGGTCCGTATTCTGCATGAAACGAAAGAGCAGCAAATAGGAAATTGCGGCGAAGGTCAAATAGACAATGTCGATAACCGCGATACGCGAATCAACCAGGTATAGTCCGTCGCACATCACGAAGCCCGCCGCGAACGCCGCCGCCAGGCGCGAATGAAACATCCGGCGCGCGAGCATATAGGTCACCGGAATGAGTATCGTGCCGAGCGTCGCGACGCCCAGCCGCCAGGCCCACGGATGGTCGCCGAACATGATGATGCCGAGCGCGCTGATCAGCTTGGCCAGCGGCGGATGCGGATCGAGGAAGTTCTCCGCGCGCAGGTAATGACGCGCCTGGCCGACGAAATGGACCTCGTCGAAGACCAGTTCCGCGGGATGATTGAGATTCCAGAAGTGCAGCACGGCGGCCGTCACCGTGAAGACCGCGAGCATGACGCTATCGATTCGCCGCCACGCGAATGGCGCCATAAATTCGTCCGGTGCGGCCTGCGGCCGCCACCCGCTTTGCCCGGATGCGAGCCGCGCGCGGAGCCATTGCTCGCCCGCCGCCGCGGCCTGCGAGGCAATCGCCGTCGTCTGCTCCGCCGGTGGCTTAGCGACGGCCGCTGCATCGCCTGTGGTCTGAGCGGCGACGCCCTTCCAGCCGTATGCGGCCGCGAATGCGAAGGCGATGACGTCGAGTGCCGACACCGCCATCGCGAACGGATCGCGCCCATCCATGAACACCACCGTGCGCAGCGTATGAAGTACATAAGCGAGGTTGGCGAAACAGGTAATCGTGAGGATCGCGAACATAGCGAGCATCGCGGGTTCCTCGAGCGCGAGCGGCACCGCAAAGACCACCGCCGAATAGAGGTAGCGCTCATGCATCCGCGGCGCGACGATAAAAAATCCGTAGAGCGCAATGAACGATGCGAAGAGGAGATTGCGCGGGCTCGCGTTGCGCAGCAGTATCGCCGCCGCGTACCCGTACAGCGGCACCAGCAGCGCCATGCCGATCGTGAAACACGAGACGCCGAGAAACGTAGTGGTATCGGATTGGCGAATTCCGCCGAGCAGCGCGATCAGGTTGAACGCGTTGACGGAGGTCTCATGGTAATAGGCGGCGCCCGAGGTATAGAGCTGCGGCAGCCAGGTCCACGGATGACCGGCCTGAAACGGCGCGACGGCGATGACGATCACCGCCGCAAAGGCCAGGCCGGCGCGCCACCATGCGCGCGGACGCAGGCGCATCAGCGTCCACAGGCCAAGTACGGGTAACAGCGTCAGAGCCTGCGGTTTGATCAACACGGCGAGCGCGGCCAGCGCCCAGCCGATTTCAAATTCCGCCTCGAGGATCATCGCGACGCTCAAGAGCATTGCCAGAGTCAGCACGGAATCGGTCTGCCCCCACACCACTGAATCGAAAAGCAGAGCGGGGTTGAGCGCGACCATCGCGAGCGCGGCCCACGCCGACAGCGGCCGGCCGAGCCGGCGCATCGAGATGTAAACGATCAGCGCAAGGACGAAATCGCCGATGAGCGCGGGCATTTCGACGATGATGCGCAGCGAATCGCCGGTGTCCGCACCGATCAGATGGGCGAACCATCCGGCCGCCCACAATAGATAGAGGTAGCCGGGCGGATAATCGATGAAGTAACCCGGCTCGTACATCCGCGCGGGACCGAGATCGGCGAGCTTCAGCGCCCACGCCTCGTAAGTGCCGACATCGACGCCGAAGCCGCCGAAGTAGATCAGCGCGGCGGCCTTGATCATGAAGAGCGCCGCGAGCAGATAAATCGCGCGCCGCAAATCGCGATCGCGTGTGCCGAGCAGCGGACGCGCATGCAGCCACAGCGCGTAACCGGCCAGTGCGGCGATCATCAGCCCGGCCAGCACTCCAGCCGGCTTGCGATCGGCGATCGCCTCGGCGGCCGGTGCCGCATGGGCGACCGCGGGTGCGGCAATCGCCATCGCCGCCAGCACCAACCCCCATCGCGCCGCACGCGACGGCTTCGCATTGCCCAATGACACGTTCAGAATGGCTCCAGGCGCGCGCGCCAACTCCCCTGCCCCGCCGCGACGGGACTCCCGATCGACTCCCCCACACCGCATCGCCACGCCGGAAACCAGACCTCCGCCATGACGCGCGCGATTAACATATCGTAGCGGCGCACCAAGATGAACGCCCAGCGGGGCGTTGCGCGAAGCGCTGCGAATCCGGCCGTCGCGCGGCTGGCGGCGGCGCACATGCACGATCTATGATGCGTTCGCACGCCACGGAGGCTACAGGCATGAAACTCGTCCACGCCGCCTACGAACCCGCGGGCACCGGCCCGTTTCCGACGATTCTCGCGATGCACGGGTGGGGGTCCAACGCGATGGATCTGCATGGGCTTGCGCCATTCATCGCCGACGGCCGCTTCCTCGTCCTGTGCCCGCAAGGTTCGGTCGAGGTCGAGATCGGCGCGATCAACGGTTATGGCTGGTACAAAATGCGGTTGGGCTCGAAGCCCGATCCAGACCTGGTCGACACGGCGGTCGCGAGCCTGCGCATGTTCCTCGACGAAGCGTGCGAGCGCTATCCGATCGATCAGCGCAAGCTGGTGGTCGCCGGTTTCAGCCAGGGTGGCATGATGGCCTACAACCTGGCGATCCGATGGCCCGAGCGGTTTGCCGCGCTGGTCGCGATTTCCACGGCGTTCCCCGACCAACTGGCCGAGCGCGCGACCAATCACGCCGCCCTCGCGCAACTGCCGACGCTGGTCCAGCACGGCCGGGCCGACGAGGCGATCGAACTGGCGCGGGCGCGGAAATCGGTGGCGGTGCTGCGCGAACTCAAGATTCCCGTGGACTTCCGCGAATACGATTGCGGCCATGAGGTCGCCGCCGACGGGGTGCGCGATCTCTCGCAATTCCTGATTGAAAAGGTCGCCCCGCCGATCGTCGCAGGCTGAGGCGAGCGTCATGCGGACGCAGGCCGGCCGCGCCGGAATCGGAGCGCCGCGCGTGCTACGATTTTGCGCATGAGCGACGAAAACGATCGTCTCGCCGGGCAGTTCACGCGCCTGGCGGAAACCGTCCGCGATCTGCGCCGGCGATGCCCCTGGGATCGCGAACAGAGTATCGCAAGCCTCGGCAAACATCTCATCGAAGAGGCATACGAGGCGCTCGACGCGATCGACTCGGGCGATCCGCGCGCGATCGCCGACGAACTCGGCGACCTGACGGCGCAGATCCTGGCGATCGGCGTGATCGCGGAGGAGCAGCAGCGGATGCGCCTCGCCGGGATCTTTCAGGCGGCGGCCGACAAGCTCATCCGGCGCCATCCGCACGTCTATGGCGACACCGCGGCGGCGACGTCGGCCGAAGTCGTCGAGCACTGGAACCGGATCAAACAGTCCGAGCGCCGCGCAGCCGGCGCCGCGTCGGCCCTCGACGGCGTTGCGCGCGCCCTGCCCGCGCTGATGCGCGCGGAAAAACTCGGTTCGCGCGCGCGGCAGGCCGGGATGGATTGGCGCGATATCCACGACGTGCTGGCCAAGGTGCGCGAGGAGATGGACGAGGTCGAGGGCGCGCTGGCCAGCAACGATCCGGACGCGGCGGCGGCCGAGTTGGGCGACATGCTGTTGGCGCTCGCCAACGCCCCGCGCTTTGTGGGCCACAATGCCGAAGAGACGCTGCGGCGCGCCTGCGATAAATTCACCGGCCGCTTCGCGATCGTCGAGCGAATCGCCGGCGCACGTGGCTTGGAGCTCGCCGCGATGTCACCGGCGGCGATCGACGCGCTCTGGCAGGAAGCCAAAATCACCGAAGGGAAATAGCCCGCGATTTACCGCAACCACTGCATAATGCGGAGGTTTTCGCGGCGGTATATTGACCGCAATCGATGCGGCTGTTAGTTAGATGGGGTTATGCCGCATATTCCAGTTCATCCGTCGGCCGAAAAGCGCCATCGCCAGAGCCTCAAGCGCCGGGTTCGCAACCACGCGGTCAAAACCCGCGTGCGCACCGTGACCAAGAGTGCCATCGAGGCGATCGCCGGCAGCGACCAGGCCGCCGCCGAGGCCGCGCTCAAGCAGGCTATGAAGATTCTCTACAAGGCCGCGAGTAAGGGCACGCTGCGCAAAAACACGGCGGCGCGCAAAGTCGCGCGGCTCTCCAAGCGGTTCCATCGCTCGCAGGTCGCGGCCAAGGCCGGCGCCACCCAGGCTTAGCCGGCGACCGCGCGGCCAGCCGCGCAAGCGAACTGCGCACAATCGATCCGGGCGAATTCTTTATCCGCGCGCCGGGTCCATCAGGTCAAGCAATAACCCGGCGACCGCCGGTTCGCGCTCACGAATCGTCCCATTTTTGAATTGCGCGTCGAGCTCCGTCGCGCGCCGATGGGCCCGCTCGAGCCGCGCGAGGCCGAAACGCCGCGCGCCCTCGACCGCCCGCACGACCATCTGGCTGCTCGGTGCGAGGCCCAGCGCGCCGGCCACCTCTGCGATGCTCTTGCGCCGCTTGAGGACCGCCGCCGCGACCAGCATCCGGCGCAGCAGCGGGATGATCTCGACCGCCAGCATCTCGATCGAATCGCGGCCGGTATCGGCCGCACGGTCGAAGAGCGCGATCGTCTCGGCGGCATTGCCGCGGGCCACGCTCTCGGCCAGCTCGAACAGATCCGGGATACGCCGCGCGGCCGGCTCGCTCAAGTCCTCGCGATCGATCCGAGCGCCGTCGCCGCGGAAAATCGCCGCCTTGGCGAGCGCGTTGGCGATCGCGCCGAGGTCGCCGCCGTGGCGCCCGACCAGCATCTCGGCCGCGCCCGGCGTGAGATCAAGCTTGCGGTCGCGAGCCAGAACCGCGGCGTATTGCGCGAGCTGATTGTCGAACGGGCGCATGCAGTTGACCACCGTGCCGGCCTGTTCGGCGGCACGGCGGATTTTGGCCGGCGCATTGTCGCGCTCGTAGAGCAGCGCCAGAATCACAGCGCTGCCGATGCGTCCGATTGCACTGATCAGCGCCGCCTCGTCACCGCCCGCCATGCGACCGCCCGACGGCGCGCTGTCGTCTTCGTCGCCGTCGCTATCGGCCGTGGCGCGCGCGCGATGAGTTTTCATCACGCGGCAGGCGACCAGCCGGCGCGGTGCGAACAGGTCGGCGCCCTCGAGCTCGCTGATTACTGCGCCGTAGCCGTCGCCCGCGCCAACCTGGAAGGCGCGGTATTGATAGCCGTCGCGCACCGTGCGCAGGCGCAGGGTCTCGAGCGCGTATTCGCGCAAAAAAGGATGCGGACCGGCAATCAGATAGACCGAAATCGCGGCGCGCGCACCGCCGCGCATAAACGCGAGCGCATTCTCAACCGCCATCGGCTGCGCTGACGCGAAGGCAATCGCGGTGGCGGCGCGACTTCATCGGCGGCCTAGAAGCCCTCGCTCATTGACGCGTACAGATTGGTCGCCAGCGTCTGCATCATCTGTTCTTTGGAGGCCGCGTACTGGGTTTGCGCGACCTGGATATCGGTTAGATTCGCGATGTCCTGCGAACGCAGGTTCTGCTGCAGAAAAATCGGCGAAGTGGTGACGACCGATTGGTCCACCACCGGCGACTGCTCCGTGCTGCTGACACCGCGCGTGCTCCAGATAACTTTATGCGTGTGAGTGTCGATCAGCGTGGCGTCGGCGCTGATCGATTGTGAATAGATGGTCGGTTCGCTGGCGGAATTGAAGGCAATCGGGAGTTGATCCACGAACACGATTTCGCCGGTCAGCACCAGGTCGGCGTCGGCCGCATTATCGACCAGCGCGAGGCGCTTGCGATCGGCGATTTCGTCGTCGAGATAGCGCATGAACTCATCGTTGATCCCGGTATAGCGCGACCGGTTGGCAAACTTCGCGACGTAAATCGACTTCGCCGCGGGCGGCAATCCGCTGCCCTCGGCGGCGAAATGATAGCCGCAGCCGGCGGCGACGATCGGCGCGATGACGATAAGCCTGCGAACGGCCGCCGCGCATCCGGCGAAAAAACGGCGCGCGCGGCCGGCGGATTCAAGCCTGAGGGGGCTTGGCGGGATTACTTTCCTCACCTTTTTCCTTTAGCTTCAGCCGTCCGGCCATCTGGTCGAGCACGCCGTTGACGAAGCGTCCCGATTCCTCGTCGCCATAAGTCTTGGCCAGCTCGATCGCTTCGTCGATCGTAACGCGGGCCGGGATCTCGTCGAGATGCTGCAACTCGTAGAGCGCGAGCCGCAGAATGTTATGGTCGACGCGCGCCAGCCGGCCAATCGACCAATGCTCGAGCGCATCCGCAATCAGCCGGTCGAGCGCGATGCGTTCGGTGCGCACGCCATCGACCAGTTGCACAGCGAACTTGCGCGACCGATCGTCGGCCGGAAAGGCGTCGAAGAACTGCACCAGGTCTTCGTTGGACGCGCCGCCGCGCAGATCGATTTGATAGAGCGCCTTGAGCGCGAGCTCGCGGCCGTTATGCCTGATTCCCATCTTGCGTTTCCGCCCGCGGGCATGCGCCCCGGGCTCCCTCGCGCGCGCGCGGCTCCATCAGGTAACGACCTTGAGCTGCGAGAACATGTGGCCGAGCTTTTCCTGCTTGGTCCGCAGGTACTCGATATTGCCGATATGCGGCACGACTTCGAGCGGCACGCGCGTGACGCTGACGCCGTAGCGCTGCAGGCTTTCGATCTTGTGCGGATTGTTGGTCAGCAGGCGCACTTCACCGACGCCCAGGTCGCGCAGGATCTGTGCGCCAATTCCGTAGTCGCGCAAATCGTCCTTGAAGCCCAGTTCAAGGTTCGCTTCGACCGTATCGAGCCCCTGGTCCTGCAGGGCGTAGGCGCGAATCTTGTTGCCCAGGCCGATACCGCGCCCCTCCTGATGCAGATAGATGATCACGCCGGCCTCGGACGCCATGATCTGCTTGATCGAGACCGCCAACTGCTCGCCGCAATCGCATCGGCTTGAACCAAAGACGTCGCCCGTGAGGCATTCCGAATGGAGCCGCACGAGCGCGGGCCGCCCGTTGCCGACCGCGCCCTTGACCAGCGCCAGATGTTCGCGGCCATCGACGATATTGCGAAATACGATCGCCTGCAGCGCGCCCTCGGGCAGTGTGAATTCACTTTCGCCGACGCGCTGGACCAGCAGTTCGTGCTTGAGCCGATAGGCGACCAGGTCGCGCACGAAGCAGACCGGCAAGCCATGCGCCGCGGCAAACTCGCGCAACTCGGCCAGATTGGCGGCCTCGCCGTCCTCGCGCAGAATTGCGCAGGTCACCGCCACCGGACGCATCCCCGCCAGGCGCACCAGGTCGAGCGCGCCCTCGGCGCGCCCCATGCGCATCATGACGCCGCCGTTGAGGGCCATCAGCGGCAGCACGTGGCCGGGCATCACAAGGTTCTCAGGCCCCGATTTATCCGAGGCCAGAACTCCGATCGTGCAGGCGCGATCGCTGGCCGAGATGCCGGTGGTGACGCCGTCGCGCGCCTCGACCAGCGCGCCGGCCTGCTCGAGCACGTCGCCGCCCTGGCTGGCCGGAACCAGGGGGATACCCAGTTCGCGCATGCGCCGTTCGCCCAACGCGACCGAGACCACGCCGCGCGCATTGATCACCATGAAGTTGACCAGCGCGGGCGAGATCTTTTCGGCCGCCATCACGAGGTCGCCCTCGGCGTCGTCGCTGTCGCTGGAGACCAGCACGGCCATCTGCGCGGAACGGATCTGGCTGAAAATATCTTCCAGGTTGGTTGCGGCCACGTCGCTATCTCTCCGGGGCAAATCCTAGCACCGCGTCCGGCGATCGCAAAAGCACCCTGCGCCGGGAATCTTTGCGCGGCTCATTCAGGTCCGCGCGCGCGACCCAAGCACTTCCGCTTCGAGCAGCCAGTCGCCGCCAACCGCCGTCGCGCGCAGATCGCCGAGCCGAATCGCACCGCGCACCTCGCGCGCGATCAGGCCCGCGACCGCCGGCAGGCCGCATCCGAGGATGCGCGGGGCCAGGAAGAACGCCACCCGATCGACGACGCCGGCGGCCAGCGCCGCCCCGGCCAGATGGGCGCCGCCTTCGAGCAGAACTTTGGCCCATCCGCGGCGGCCTAACTCGATCATCAATTCGCCGAGCGCGATCTTTCCGCCGCGACCGTCCACCGCGATCACTTCGACGCGCGCATCTGCATAGCGCCGCCGCGCGCGCGCCAGATTGGCCCGCGTCGTCACCAGGATCGCCGGCGCGGCCGAGCGATTGTGAAAGACCCGTGCGGTAGGCGGCGACTTGAGCCGCCCGTCGATAATCACCCGCGCCGGGTCACGTCCGTCGGCGACGCGGCAGGTGAGCCGTGGATTGTCCGCGACGACCGTCGCCGCACCGACCATCACGGCGTCCGCCTCGCGGCGCCATCGATGGACCAACTCGCGCGACGCGGGCGAACTGATCCATCGCGAATCGCCTCCGTCGGCGGCAATCCGGCCGTCGAGCGTCGCGGCGAGCTTGAGCGTCACGAACGGACGGCCGCGAGTCACGCGCGTGATGAAGCCTTCGTTGAGCCGGCGGCATTGCGCTTCGCGCACGCCAACGATCACGGCGATGCCCGCGCGGCGCAGGATCGTCAGGCCGCGGCCGCGCACTGGCGGATATGGATCGAGGCATCCGACGACCACGCGCGCGACGCCCGCCGCCACCAGCGCCGTCGCACAGGGCGGCGTCTGCCCGCGATGGGCGCAGGGTTCGAGCGTGACGTAGACCGTCGCGTCACGAGCCCGATCGCCGGCCGCGGCGAGTGCGACGGTCTCGGCGTGCGGACGACCGCCAGGAGCGGTCGCGCCGCGGCCGACGACGGCCTCGGCGCCATCGCGCGGATCGGTCGCGACAATTACACATCCAACCGCCGGATTGGGCGTGGTCAGGCCGAGACGCGGCGCGGCGAGTGCGAGCGCTTCGCTCATGTAGCGCTCGTCGCGCGTAGTCATGTAGCGCTCGTCGCGCGTCGGCTGCGCAGCGTCGGACGACGGAGAATGCGCCACACCCGAGGGCGGACGCGGTGGGCTTTTCGCGCTTGCCACGGGACGGGATTACGCGGCGGACTCGCCCTTTTTTTCTTTGAGCCGTTCGCCCTCGGCGATTACGCCCTTGCGCAGGCGGATCAGATCCTCGAGCTCGTGCATGAACTCATCGATATCCTTGAACGAGCGGTAGACCGAAGCGAAGCGCACGTAAGCCACCTGGTCGATGGCGTGCAGTTCGTTCATCACTGCGGTGCCGATAAACGAACTTGAAACTTCCTTGCCGCCGCGCTCGGCGGCCGCGGCCTCGATCCGGTCGGCAATCTGCTCGATGGTCTCCATCGAGACCGGCCGCTTCTCGCAGGCGCGCTTGATCCCGGCGGTCAGCTTGGCGCGGTCGTAGGGTTCGCGCCGGCTGTCCTTCTTGACCACCACCGGCGCGGCCTCTTCGACTCGTTCATAGGTCGTGAAGCGCCGCTTGCATGCGGCGCACATCCGCCGGCGGCGGATCGTCGCGCCGTCGCCCGACATGCGCGAATCGACCACGCGGTTACCGCGATCGCGGCAGAAAGGGCATCGCACGGTTAGAGTCTAGCGTTTTCGAACCGCCGAAAGCAGTGCCCGCCGGCGCGATGCCTGGCGGGCCGGATTGTCCGCAGCCGACGCGCGCATGCGGTGCCGGTCGGGGCGGAGATCGGCGGAGGCGGGCCAGGCGAGAGCTTCAGCTTTTGTGCGCCTCGATATAGCTCACGACATCCTTGACGGTGCGGATTTTCTCCGCGTCCTCGTCAGAGATCTCGATCCCGTATTCCTCCTCCAGTGCCATCACCAGTTCGACGATATCCAGCGAGTCCGCACCCAGGTCTTCAATAAAGGACGCCTCGGGCGTGACCTCGTCGGCCGCCACTCCGAGTTGCTCGCTGATAATCTCGCGAACCTTTGATTCGACATCTCCAGCCATCGTCTTTTCGTTCCTCCTGCGAGCTCGGGCAGCGTCTGCCGCGGTGCAAATTCCTGACTGCGGCCGGGTTCATCACCCGGGTTCGCCTCGCCCTCTCAATGCCGCCGTGCGCAGGCCCGAGCGCGGATTCACGCGGGCACCGAAAGCAGCCTGAACCGGCAGCTTAGGGACTTGAGAGTGGCTAGGCAAGTTATCTTGCCCTCGATCGATTCGACATCGGATCAGATTCGCCGTCAATCCTGAGCGGGGGTCCGCTTGTAATGATAATTTCGGGCGGCGCCGACCCGCGATCTTCAGGCGCCGGCGGCCGTCTCCAGCGCCGCGACAGTCGCGCGAATCGCCGCGGCGTCTTCGCCCGCGCGCACCTTGACGTTGCGATTGATCCGGCGCATCAGGCCGGCCAGCACTCGCCCGGCGCCGAGTTCGACGGTCTCAGTGATCCCGGTGGCGGCCAGCGTGGTCATCGACTCTTCCCAACGCACCGAGCCGGTAATCTGCTCGAGCAGCAGCGGCCGGACCCGCGCGGCGTCGCGATTTATCCCGGCGGTGACATTGGCGATCACGCCGAAGGCCAGCGGCGCGATCGTCAGCCGCTCGAGGATCGGCGCCATGCCGTCGCGCGCCGGTTGCATCAGCGGACAATGGAACGGCGCACTGACTTTGAGCTCGACCGAGGCGCCTGCACCGCGCGCCTTGGCGATCTCGAGCGCGCGACGCACCGCACCCGCATCGCCCGAGACGACGATCTGGCCCGGCGCATTCAAATTGGCCGGCACCGCGATTGCGCCGCCAACCGAGACCTCGGCGCAGATTTCGCGCACCGCGGCGAGATCGAGTCCGATTAACGCAGCCATCGCGCCCTGCCCGGCCGGACACGCCGCCTGCATCAGGCGGCCGCGTTCGCGCACCGTGCGCAAGGCGTCGCCGAGAGCGATCGCGCCGGCGGCGACCAGCGCGCTGTATTCGCCCAGGCTATGGCCCGCGGCGAGATCCGCCCTCACGCCAATCGCCGATTCGAACGCGCGCAGCGCCGCGATCGACACCGCGAGCGTCGCCGGCTGGGTATTCGCGGTCAGCCGCAAGTCCTCTTCCGGCCCCTCGAAACAAATTCGCGACAGCGCCATGCCGAGCGCTTCGTCGGCCTCCTCGAAGACCGCGCGGGCGGCCGGAAACTCGCGCGCCAGGTCGGCACCCATGCCGACTTTCTGCGCTCCCTGACCGGGAAACAAATAGGCGATTTTCATATTGATTGTGTAGGTTAGCGCTCAGGCCGAGCCGCCCTTGAACGGATTACCGCCCGGCGGCGCCGGCTCCGCAGCCGCATCTTCAATCGTCTCGTGAGGCGGCTCCGGATGAGCGCCGTGGCCGTGCGCCGGCCCGTCGGCCCGCCGTTCTTCAACCCGATGTGCGTCGGCCGCGCCGTTGTGCGACGCCGTCGCGTCGGCGCCCTGATGACCGTTGGCCACGCCGATGACACTTCGCGGCTCGGCGTGATCGGTGACCGCCGCCGCGCTCGGCGCCGGCGGACCCGCCGCTTCGATCCCTTCACCATGCTCGGCCCGGCCGGCCTTGTCGATTTTCTCGGGCCTGTCGCCCTTCACGGCCTTGTCGGGTTTGCGCTCCGGATGGCCGTCACGATGCAGATGCAGGCGGTCGCGCATCCGCCCGAACAGTCCGCGAATGCCCTTGCTCGACGGCTTCACGACCATTTCGGCCGGGCTATGGCTCAGGATTTCAACGATCTCGGAATTCACATGGCGCACTAGCGATTCGTTGGCCGCCGCGCGCACCGCGTTGCGAATCGCGCGGGCGTTGGACGAGCCGTGCGCGATCACCGCGACGCCGTTAACACCGAGCAGCGGCGCGCCGCCGTATTCCGCCGGATCCAGCCGCTCGCGCAGCGCGTTGAGCTTGCGGCGCACCATCAGGTACGCCACGCGGCGCAGCATTCCGCTCGAAAAAACTTCGCGCAGGTTGCCGAGCATGAAGGCGGCGAACCCCTCCATGGTCTTGAGCGTGACGTTGCCGGTGAAGCCGTCGGTCACCACGACCTCGGCCCGCGCCCGATTGATATCCCGCCCTTCGACGTAGCCGACGTAATTGATATGCGCCGCCATCGCGGTCAGCGCCGCCGCCGCGGCCCGCGTCAACTCGGTGCCCTTGGACGATTCCTCGCCGTTGGAAAGGATTCCCACGCGCGGCCGTGCGACGTTGAACACGTGATGCCAGTAGACGCTGCCCATCACGCCGAACTGCATCAGATGCACCGCTTTGACGTCGGTATTGGCGCCCGCGTCGATCAGCAGGGCGAAGCCCGCGCTGGTCGGCACCAGTGACGCAATCGCCGGGCGATCGACGCCCGGCAGCGTGCCCAGAATCGCCATCGCCGCAGCCATCATCGCGCCCGAATTACCGGCGCTCACAAAGCCGTCGGCACGGCCCTGCTTGACCATTTCCAGGCCGACGTGAATCGATGAATCGGGTTTGTTGAGCACCGAATCAAGCGGCGCGTCGTCCATCGCGACGACCTCGGCCGCGTGCTCGATTTCGATCTTCAAGCCACGGACGTCGTGCTCCGCAAGCTCCTTGGCGAGCGTGTCGCGGTCACCCGTCAGGATGATCTCGACACCGAGATCGCGCGCCGCGATCACGGCGCCCTCGATTACCGCCTTGGGCGCGAGATCGCCGCCCATCGCGTCAAGCGCGATTTTCACGGTTGGCTCCGGTCCATCTACTCCTTGATCGGAGCGAGTTCGCGTCCGCGATAGACGCCGCAATGGCGGCAGACGTGATGCGGCAGGGCCGGCTCGCCGCAATTGGGGCAGGCGGCCGGATTAACCGGGCGCAGCGCGTCATGGGCGCGGCGCATGTTACGCTTGGAATGTGAAGTACGGCGCTTGGGTGCTTGCATGGCGATGTTCTTCCGATGGCATTAAGAAATAACGAATTTTCCGATGAAATTGGCGCCGCTCCGATCAGTTCGGACGGCGCAGCTTGAGCGCGGAGAGCACCGCCAGGCGCGGGTCGCTTGCCGGGCTCGCACAGGCGCACTGATGGTCGTTGCGGTTGACCCCGCATTGCGGGCACAACCCGCGGCAATCCTCGCGGCATAGCGGACGCGTCGGCAAGGCCAGCAGGGTCTGTTCGAGAATCAGCGGCGTCAAGTCGACATCTTCTCCGTCGTAGAGCGAAAACTCCAGATCCTCGGCACTCAAATCGGCCTTTTTGTCATAGCCGATCGAACGCGGCGCAAGCACGTAGCGAAAGCTCCGATGGTTGGGCCCGACGAACTCTTCGGCGCAGCGCGCGCATTGCGCCACCGTCGCCGCCTTGAGCTCGCCGGCCAGAAACAACTCCGTGCCCGCACGGTAATGCTCGAGCACCACGCCCACGGGCCCCTCGAGGCGATATTCCCGCGTGGCTCCAAGTCCGAGCAACCGGTTGATTTCAGCCTCCGGTTCGAGGAACGAAATCTCCCTGGCCTCGGCCATTATGTCTTGAATACGGAGCTTCACGGCCACTACGCCCCTGCTCGCGGGGGGCGAGACCGCAGATTATTACATTTCGTCGATCGAGGTCCAATACACCCGGACCCGGATCGCGCTTTGCTCCAAGGTTACGTTTTCGCCCGCAACAAGCCGGCGATGCTCTTGATTATCGCCCGGCGCGGGACACCTTCGCCTGCGCAACCCCGAGGCACCCCGTCTAAGGGCTCAAGCGAACTTGCGGATCAATGCCGCGTAGCGCTCGAGGATCGGCCATTGCTTGTCCGGGCCGAGCGCCGGGATCATGAACATGACGCGATTGAAACCCATTTTCAGATACTCGCGGATGCGCGCTTCGAGCCCGCCGGGCGGATTCATCTCCTCGGCGGTCATCACGCTGAGATCGAAATGCTCGCCGGTGCGGCCGCGCTCGGCGGCCGCCGCGCGCATCGCGGCGATACCTGCGGCGAGGTCGATTCCCGCGTCTACCGGCAGCCATCCGTTGCAGTACTCGGCGGCGCGTTTGGGCGCCCATTGCGACCACGCACCCATCAGCACCGGTGGACCACCGGCCTGCATCGGCTTGGGCCAGCACCACATCGCATCGAAGTTGACGAACTTGCCGTGATACTCGGCCAGGTCTCTGGTCCAGATTTCCCGCATCGCCAGGATACTTTCACGCGTGACCTTCCAGCGATCCTTGAAATCGACGCCGTGGTCGGCCATTTCCTCGACGTTCCAGCCGGCGCCGATCCCAAACAGGAAGCGGCCGTTGGATACGCGATCGAGACACGCGATCATCTTGGCCAGATTGATCACGTTATGCTCGGGAACCAGGCAGACCGCCGTACCCAGCTTGAGTTTGCTGGTCACCGCGGCGACGGCGGTCAACCCGATATACGGATCAAAGAACTGCTTGTACGATTCTGGCAACTCGCCGCCGAGCGGAAACGGGGTCTTGCGGCTCGCCGGAATATGCGAATGCTCGCCGAGCCACAGCGACTCGAAGCCGTGCGCTTCGCACCACTGGCCCATTTCGATCGGTTGAATCGAGACCTGTGTCGCCGCCGTGCTGATACCGAAGTCCGCCATGGCCGACCCTCCCGCGCCTCGAGATCGACACGCGCTTGCCCGCAGCCATAGCAAGTTTTCCTGGCAAAGGTGAAATGCGCGCGGGGGGAACATGACTCGTTTAATCGCGTCGGCTACGGTTGACCGCGATGGATCAAGCGGGCGAATCGAACGATCGCGGCGCCGCGGCGCCGAATCCCGACGCTCTGGCAGCCGTCCTCGCTGACTTGCGGGCACGCGCCGCCGCCGATCCCTTCAGCAATCCGATCCTGCTCTTCGCGCTCAACCTCACGCGGCGGATCGACCGCGGCGAGATCACTCTCGAGGGCCTCGAAACCCTCGTCCAGGATTTGACCGTCGAGGCCTTTGCCGACCGCGCGGTGAGTCTGCGGCGCTACCTGGGCGAGACCGATCCGGCCGCCAACGAGCACGCGATCAAGGCGATTATCGGGGGACTGGCGCCCCGCGCGAGTGCGGGTCTGGCGTCCGCGGCAGCCTTCGATCAATTCCGCCGGCGCGTTGAGCGCTCCTCGTTCGGGGTCGTCTTCACCGCCCATCCGACCTTTTCAATTTCGCTCGAACTGGCCCGCGCGCTGGCCGAACTGGCAGTTGGCGCCGACCGCGACGGCACGCCACTCGACGCCGCGGGCCGTGCCGCACGCCTGGCGATCGCGCGCCGCACGGCTCATCGGCCGCCCGCCGACTTAACGCTCGCCGTCGAGCATCAATGGTCGGTCGAGGCGCTGCACCACGCGCATACCGCGCTCGATCTGGTCAATCGCGCCGCGCTGCGCATCGCGCGCCAGCGCTGGCCCGACCGCTGGACGACACTGACGCCGCGGATGGTCACGCTGGCGACCTGGGTCGGCTACGATCAGGACGGCCGCACGGATATCACCTGGATGCGCAGTTTCGCGCTTCGCCTGGCCGACAAGCGCGCCGCACTCGAGTCGCACCTGCATACGATCGCCGGCCTCAGCGGCGCGGCCGAGGGCGACTTTGCGGCGGCGCTCGAACCGATCGCCACGATGCTCATCGAGGCGCTTACGACCGTCAACGGGCAGGCCGAATTGCTCGCCGCCGCCGAGCACGACGGCGCCGAGACCGCCGCCTTCGGCCGTGCGATGGCCGCCGGGCGGAGCGCCGCGCTGGCCGTAACCAAACCGCTCGAAGCGCTGGTCGACGCGGCGAGCGCGCGCGCGCCCGACGACCTCCGCCGCGAGACCCTGCTCGCGATGCGCGCGAGCCTGCGCACCCACGGGCTGGGCCTCGCCCATGTGCACGTGCGGCTCAACTCGTCGCAGTTGCACAATGCCGTGCGCCGCCTGGTGCGGCTCGACACCGAGCCCAACGATCCGGCCAATCGCCGCTCCTACTTCAATTCGATCAACGATCTGCTCGACCGCGTGCAGCCGGCCAAAATCAGCTTTGCCACGCTGATCGACGAGCAGGCCTCGGCCAAGCGGCTGATCATGACGGTCGCCCAGATGGTCAAGTTCGTCGACGCCGCGACGCCGATTCGCTTCCTGATTGCCGAGACCGAGACCGGCTTCACGCTGCTCACGGCGCTCTATTACGCGCGCCTGTTCGGGGTCGCCGATCAAATCGAAATGTCGCCGCTGTTCGAAACCGAAGAGGCCTTTGAGCGCGGCGAGCGGGTGATCGACGAAGCGCTCAAGAGCCCGCACTACCGCGACTATCTGAAGCGCCAGGGGCGCATCGCGGTGCAGTTCGGCTTTTCCGACTCGGGCCGCTTTATCGGCCAGATGGCGGCGACCTTTCGCATCGAGCGCCTGCGCTTGAGGCTCGCGCAATTGCTCGAACGGCACGATCTCGCCGGGCTCGAAATTATCCTGTTCAACACGCACGGCGAGTCGATTGGCCGCGGCGGCCATCCGCTGACCCTCGGCGACCGCCTGCGCTACGCCGCGCCGCCGGCCAGCCGCGCGGAATTCGAGCGGCGCGGCATCCGCGTGAAGGAGGAAGTCAGCTTCCAGGGCGGCGACGGCTACCTGCGCTTTTTTACGCCGGCGGCGGCGATCGCCAGCATGCGCAGAATTCTCGAATTTTCGCTGGTCGACGATCCCGAGGCGATCAACGATCCGATCTACGCCGCGCCCGATTACGCTGCCGAATTCTTTGCCACGATCCAGCAGGAATTCACCAGCCTGGTCGAGGATCCCGACTACACCGCGCTGCTCGGGCTGTTTCGCGGCAATCTGCTCTTCCGCACCGGCTCGCGGCCGGTGCGGAAGAGACCGAGGGCTGGGCGCGGCCAATCGCGCTGGGCCATCCGTCGCAACTGCGCGCGATTCCCAACAACGCGATCCTGCAGCAGCTCGGATTTTTCGCCAACACGCTCCACGGCGTCGGCCGGGCGGCGGCCAAAGACCCCGAGATGTTCGCCGCGATGCGCGAGCGATCGCCGCGCTTCCGGCGCGCACTGGAACTGGTCGGCGCGGCGCTCGACGCCACCGACCTCGACGTGCTGCGCGCCTATACCTACACGCTCGATCCCGGCGTCTGGCTGACCCATTCGGGACGCACGCGCAGCACGGTGCGAGCCAAGGCGCTGCGCGAACTGGCGCGGCTGACCGAGAATCTGGCGCGGCATGATCGCGTCGCGCGGTTGATCCGGCGCCTGCAGGCCGACCATCTGCGGCTGGTCGAGCTGATGCAGCCGAGCGAAACGCCGCGCCGCGATCGCCTCATCCTGCTCCACGCCATCCGCATGGCCGTGATCCAGCGCATCTGCCTGATCGCCACCGAGATTCCCGCCTTCATCTCGCAGCAGGACGTGACGCGCGACGACCTGCTCGGCCGCATCCTCGAGCTCGACGTGGCCAGTGCGGTCGAGCGTCTCGCGCGAATCTTTCCGCGGCAGGAAAACGGCGTGGTGGTCGCCGACGATTTCGGCGAGCCCGCCAACTATCGGCCCGAGCCGGCGCTGACCTACGCGGTCGAGCACGGCGCGCTGTTCGGCCCGCTCAACCAGCTCTACGACCTCGCGCGGCGAATCGGCTCGGCGATCACCTACGAGACCGGCGCGGTCGGCTGAGCGGACGATCGGTCCACCACGCCGACGCGCGGACATTCGGAGCTGAGCGCACATACGCCGCAGCGCGGCCGGCGCGCGTCGCAAACGCGCCGTCCATGCAGAATCAGGCGCATCGAAAACCCCGTCCAGGCCGCGGGCGGCAGGAGCTTTTGCAGATCGATTTCGATCCGTTCGGGATCGGTGCTGCGCGTCAGACCGAGACGGCGCGCCAGCCGTCGCACGTGCGTATCGACGACCATCCCGGGTTGGCCGAAGACGTGGCCCAGGATCACGTTGGCGGTTTTGCGGCCGACCCCGGTCAGCGTCACCAGTTCGTCGAGCCGGGCCGGAATTTCGCCGCCGAAGCGATCGAGAATCTGGCGCGCAGCCATTTGCAGCGAGCGGGTCTTTTGCCGGAAGAAGCCGGTCGTCGCGATCAATTTCTCGACCCGCACGGCTGGCGCCGCGGCCATCGCGGCCGGGTCGGGAAGCTCGCGAAACAGCGCCGGCGTGACCAGGTTGACGCGCGCGTCGGTGCATTGCGCCGACAGGATCGTCGCCGCCAGGCATTGCCACGGGGTGGCGAAATCGAGGCTGATGCGTGCGACGGGATAGACCTCGCCGAGCGTCGCCGCGATCGCGCCGGCGCGGGCGGCCCTCGTCGCAGCCGACTCGCGCATCGCGACTTGCCTGGGCGTCGGGACGGGGCGCGGGCGGTTTCGGGATTTTACCGGTTTGGCTTTCATGGTCTCAGCGATTCGACCGCCGCGCGCGCTCGCAATCGATCGCGATCGTGAAATCCGGCGCCGGCGAGAAATGCGCTGACTTCGGCGTCGGTCCGTTCACGCAACCATCCGTCTTCAGCCGCCATCATCCGCGCAGCGCCCGCCGCTATCGCGCGTGCCGCGACCGGGTCGCGCCATATCAGGCCGAGCCGCCGCACGATCAGATCGCTCAGCGAAACCGCAAATTCGTGGCGCATCGCGTGAATCACCTCGGCGCCGATTACCGCACATCCCGGGGCAATCGCCGAGGCCCATTCGGCGCGCTCGCCGGCGAGCCGCGCGACGATCGCGGCGCGTGTGCCATAGCGGCCGCTCAGGCTCGCGCGCACCTCTTCAGGAAGCTGCACGAATTGCATCCCGCGATCGTCAATCCCCGGACGCGCTCCGGGCAGTGGCGTGACGCGCGTCGAGCAGGCGCTGGCCGTCCGGCCGAGGCGCGCGACGATCCGGTCGACAATCTGCTCGGCGATGCGGCGATGCGTGGTGAGCTTGCCGCCCGCGATCGAGAGCAATCCCGTGCGGCTCTCGACGATCATCTCCTCGCGCGATACCGCCGACGGCGCGCGGCCGCCCGCGGCCAGCGGCAGCGCGCGCAGTCCGGCGAAGCTCGCCTCGACGTCGTCCGGTACGAGTCCGAGCGCCGGCAGCGCGCGGTTGACCACCGCCAGCAGATAATCGAGGTCGGCGCGATCGGCCGCGACCGCGCGTCGTTCGCCCGCGAAGTCGGTGTCGGTCGTGCCGACCAGCACCGCTTTGCCGTGCGGCATCACGAAGACGATCCGCCCCGCGCCGTCGGTCAGCACCAACGGATTGCGGACCGGCATGCGCGCACTCGAAATCACCAGGTGGACGCCCTTGGTCAGGCGCACGCCCGGCGCGATGTCCGGATCGTCGAGACGGCGCAGGTCATCGAGCCACGGTCCGGTGGCATTGACGAAATGGCGCGCGCGCAGCTCGATGGTCGCGCCACCGACCAGATCGCGCAGGCCGGCCGCCGCGATCCGTCCGCCGCTACGCTCGAAACCCTCGACCGCGACATAATTGGCAGCCGCCGCGCGATGCGCCGCCGCGTCGATCAGGTTTTCCAGCGTGAGCCGCGCGTCGTCACCCCATCCATCGATAAACTGCGCGCCGCCGCGCAATCCGTCGGTCGCGAGCGCCGGCTCGATTGCGCGCACTGCGTCCACGCCCAGCCGCCGATGGCGTTCTGGACGCGGCGTCATCGCAAAAAGATCGTAAAATATCAGTCCGCTCGAAATCGCAAGCCGGCCGGGCGCCCGTCCCCGATAGAAGGGAAACAGGAATTGCAACGCACTTACCAGATGGGGCGCGGTGAGGTGGCGCAACCGCTCGCGCTCGCGCAGCGCATGGTAGACCAGCCGCAATTGGCCCTGCGGCAGGTAGCGCAGCCCGCCGTGGATCAGTTTGGACGATCGTGAAGAGGTGGCGCCGGCGAAGTCGCCGGCCTCGACGATCGCGACGCTGAGCCCGCGCATCGCCGCATCGCGCGCGACCGCCGCACCGTTGATGCCGCCGCCGATTATCGCAACGTCGAAGGTCTCGGCGCCCAGGCGCGCCATGCTGGCTTCGCGCACGGACCGGCCGCGCCGCGCGCCTTCGGCGGCCGGCGTCACCCGATCGGCCGCAGTCGCCGGGCCGGCCTCAGTCCTCGGGATCCTCCTGGAAGGAGTAGCGCTCTTCGGTCCACGGGTCGCCATGATTATGGTAGCCGCGCACCTCCCAGAAGCCGCGCCGATCGTTGATCGCGAACTCGATCGCGCGCACCCACTTCGCGCTCTTCCAGCCATAGAGCTTGGGCACCACCAGCCGCAACGGGAAGCCGTGGTCGGGATGCAGGTCGTGGCCGTCGTGCCCCCACGCGAGCATCACGTCATCGTCGAGAAATTCCGCCAGTGTCAGATTGGTGGTGTAGCCGCCGTCGCACAGGATAAAGACGTAGCCCGCGTCGGGCTTGAGCTTAACCCGGCGCATCAGATCGCGCACCATCACGCCTTCCCAGCGATTGTCGTAGCGCGACCAGGTCGTCACGCAATGGAAGTCCGTAACCTGCGTCGCCCTGGGCAGCTCGCGCAACTGCTCCCAGGTCAGGCGCAGCGGCTCCTCGACCATGCCCATCAGGCGCAGATCCCACTTGGCCGGATTAAACTTTGGCGCCGGACCATAGCTCAGCACCGGAAACTGGGTCGTCAGGTACTGGCCGGGCGGCAGTCGGTCCTTCCCGTCCATAACGCTCGGCGGCTTGGCCATGGGGATGATACATAGCGAAGCGCATCGTCTAACGAAAGAGCCTCACGGCCGGCGCGCCGCACGCGCGGCGATCGCCAATCAGGCCGAGCGCTTGATCGCTTTGACGACCGCGCCGGTCACTTCGTCGGTGGTCGACTTGCCGCCGAGGTCCGGCGTGCGGATCCGGCCGGCGCGCAAGACGTCGTTGACCGCCGTGCGGATTTGCGTGGCCGCCTTCAGATGCCCCAGGTACTCGACCAGCAGCGCGCTCGACAGGATCGCGGCGACGGGATTGGCGATATTCTTGCCCGCGATATCCGGTGCGGTGCCGTGGACCGCCTCGAAGATCGCGCCGCGATCACCGTAGTTCGCGCCCGGCACCATGCCCAGACCGCCGACTAATCCAGCGCACAGGTCCGAGACGATATCGCCGTAGAGGTTTTCCAGCAGCAACACGTCGAACGATGCCGGGTCGGTGACCAGGCGCATACAGGCGGCGTCGACGATCTGCTCGTTGTACTCGATGTCCTTGTAAGCGGTCGCCATCCGGCGGGCGCATTTCAGAAACAGCCCGTCGGAGAGCTTCATGATGTTCGCCTTGTGAATCGCGGTGACCGACTTGCGCTGGTTGATCCGCGCAAACTCAAAGGCGAAGCGCGCGATCCGCGTCGAGGCGCGCGCCGTGATGATCTTGATGCTCTCGACGACGCCCGGCGTCACCTGATGCTCGATACCGGCGTAAAGATCTTCCGTGTTCTCGCGCACGACGATCAGATCGACGCCCGTGAAGCGCGTGTTGACGCCTTCAAAGCTGTGCGTGGGACGCAGATTGGCGAACAGGTTGAAGGTCTTGCGCAGGTGGACGTTGATCGATCGATAGCCTTCGCCCACTCGCGTCTCAAGCGGACCCTTGAGCGCTATCCGGGTGCGCTTGAGCGAGGTGAGCAGTGCCGGCGGCACCGGCGAGCCGGTGCGCTTGAGAGCGCTGGCGCCCGCCAGTTGCTCGTCCCATTCGATCCGCACGCCGCTTGCCGCGATCACGGTGACCGCCGCGCCGATCACCTCGGGACCGACGCCATCGCCCGGGATCAGCGTCGCCGGTACTCCATGATGGCCATTTTTCTTCCCGTTGAACGACAAAGTCGCACACTTCTGAATACGTCTCACGAACACCCATCCTCAGCCAAAAAAATAACCGCCGCATCCTCATGACGAGGGACAATCTATCATCATGCCGCAGAGGCGCGCTTAAAGCACGCCACTCGCTGTGCTGAAGAAACTTTGCGCGACTCAAGTTGTCATTCTGAACGGAGTCCGCGACGTGAAAAATCCCGGGATTCTTCGCTGCGGCAACCTGCGTTCAGAATGACAAAATGGGCGTTGCGCCGAGGTCCGCCAGGTCCGGCGGCGCCGAGTTTCAATAGTTGACCAGACCGACGAAGAGGTCGGCGACGTTGGTGCCGGTCGGCCCGGTGATCACCAGATCGCCCAGCGCGTGGAAAAAATTGTATGCGTCGTTGCGCATCAGCGACGCCGCCGCGTCGGCCTGCGCCTCCGCGCCGCGCGCCACGCTAGCCGGCGTGACGATCGCCCCCGCCGCGTCGGTCGGACCGTCGATACCGTCGGTGCCGGCGAACAGCGCCACGATCCGCCGATCGCGCGCGGTGGCGTCGAGCGCGATCGCCATCGCCAGCGCGCATTGCTGCGCGCGCCCGCCGCGGCCGCCGCCCTTGACCGTCACCACCGGCTCGCCGCCGGCGAGCACGCAGACCCGATCGCCCGCGATCGCGCCGGCGTAATCCGCCAGCACGCGGCCCGCGTCGTTGGCTTCGCCCTTGAGTTCGCCCCAGAGCTCCACGCGATAGCCCAGCGTCCCCGCCGCACCGGCCGCCGCTTCGAGCGCGAGACGGTTATCGCCGGCGATCACGCTGGCGACCCGCGCCAAGGCGGGGTCGCCCGGCTTGAGCGTCTCGACGAATTCGCCCGCCGCGCCGCATTCGAGATGATCGCGCACGCGCTCGGGCGCGCGGCCCCACAGGCCGCGGCGCTTGAGCACCGCGATCGCGTCGGTGTAGGTCGACGGATCGGCCACCGCCGGACCCGAGCCGATGGTTGCGAGGTCGTTGCCGGCGACGTCCGAAAGAATCAGATTGACGATTGCCACGGCGGGCGCTACCGCCCGCAGCAAGCCGCCGCCCTTGAGCGCCGACAGATGCCGCCGCACGATGTTGAGCTCGCGAATCGTCGCCCCGGCGCGCATCAGCGCCGCCGCGATCGCGTTTTTGTCCTCCAGCGTGACGGCGCCGGCCCCCGCCACCATCAGCGACGACGCGCCGCCGCTGAGCGCCAGGACCAACAGCTCACCCGGTGCGGCACGCGCGGCGAACTCCAGCGCGGCGCAACCCGCCGCCGCCGAGGTCGCGTCGGGCAGCGGATGCGCCGCGACCATCACGCGTATCCGCTCGGCGGTCGCCGGCGCGTCAGTGACAGAGGCCGCGGGACGCGCGGATTCCTCCGCCGGCGGCGCAATCACCAGTCCGTCGATCAGCCGATCGCCGCACCAGCGCGCGGCCTCGGCCGCCATCCCGCGCGCCGCTTTGCCCACGGCGAGAATACGGATCGCGCGCGACTCCGCGACCTGACGCGCGATCGCTTCGGCGCCGGCGATCTCGCCGGCGAGCGCCCGCGCGACCACCCGGCGTGGATCGGCCGCCGCGACCGCCGCCGCGTATATGCGTAGCAGGTCGGCGCGCGCTCGCGACTGCGATGCGGGTGAGGTCGGCGTGGAGGTCATTGCGCAGAGCCTAACCCACGCGCGCTGAGCTTGCAGCATCTGCGCGCGCTACGCGCAGACGGTGCGCACCGCCGATCCGCGTCCGCGGCGACGCGCGCGGAATGCAGCGTGCGCGTGGTCAGGATTTGGTCGGCGATTTACGCCGCAGGATTTCGATTTTGCCACCGGCGCGCGCGACGATCACCAGGTCGGCCATCGCGACGAACAGTCCCGTACCGACCACGCCCGCAATCATCAGCAGGTCGCGCTCGAGGCGCGCGGGATTGCGAATCTCAGTCAGGCCGCAATCGAGAATCAGGTTGCCATTGTCGCTGATATACGGCGTGCCATTCGCCGTCGTGCGCAATTTCGCTTTGAGTCCGTGCTTGCTGATTTCGCGGGCGGCGTAGATCTCGGCGAACGGCACCACCTCGACCGGCAGATTGCCGTGCGCGCCGAGCCGTTTGACCAGCTTTTCGGCGCCGATCAGGAAAATTCTCCGGCGCGCCGATGCCGCGACAATTTTCTCGCGCACCAGCGCGCCGCCCAGCCCCTTGATCATGTTCAGGCGCGGATCGACTTCGTCGGCCCCGTCGAAATCGGTGTCAAGCCGCGGTACGTCGTGCAATTGGACGAGTTCGATGTTCAGCGACCGCGCCAGCGCCGCACTGGCCTCCGACGTCGCGACGCCGCGCACCTTGAGGCCGCTGGCGCCGAGCGCCCGGATAAAGGCCGCCGCCGCGCGTCCCGTGCCCAGGCCGATCGTCTGGCCCGGCTTGACGAAGCGCAGCGCATGGCGCCCCAGCGCGTCGAGATCGACGGCGCCCGCAGCGGCCTTGGCGGTGGGCGAAGGGGTCTTGCGCGGGCCCATCAAATCGCGCGGCGCGGGCCGCTCACCCTAGACCCGCGCATTGCGCAGCAGGTTCATGAATTCCTGCCGGGTCTCCTGATGCGTGCGGAAGACGCCCAGCATCGCGGAGGTCGTGACGTAGGAATTCTGCTTTTCGACCCCGCGCATGCGCATGCACAGATGCTCGGCCTCGAGCACCACGGCGACGCCCAGCGGCTCGATCTCATCCATCAGCGTGCGCGCGATCTGGGTCGCCAGGCGCTCCTGCACCTGCAAGCGGCGCGCATAGATCTCGACCATCCGCGCGATTTTCGAGATGCCCACGATACGCCGGTTGGGCAGGTATGCGATGTGCGCCTTGCCGAAAAATGGCAGCAAGTGATGTTCGCACAGCGAGTAGAAATCGAGATCGCGGCACAGAATCATCTCCTGGTAATCTTCTTCGGTGAAGAGCGCGCCGTTGATCGCAACTTTGGGATCTTGATGATAGCCGCGGGTCAGGAACTCCAGCGACTGCGCCACGCGATACGGCGTGCGCGCAAGCCCTTCGCGCTCGGGATCCTCGCCGCAGTGGAGCAGAATAGTTCGCACGGCCTCTTCGACGGCCTTGTAGTCTTGAGCCATGGTTTCCTCCTCGCGCCGCTTCACGGACCGGCCGGGCCCTGATGGCGGCTCCAGGCTTGCGCCAGCTCGATCGCGAGCGACGGACCGCCGCCGCTCATGATATTGAAGCCGGCGACTTCCGGCGCCAGCGTCTCCATCAGCCTGATATTTTCATCAATCGACCAGCGCCGCGCATCCTCGTCGCTCATCCCGCTGTAGCGCTCAAGATGCTCCCGCGCATTGCTCAAATCTTTGATCCGATCCTTGAGATAGTCGGCCATCGAGGCGCGCTTGACCGGCAGGATGCCGAGCACGACCTTGATCCCGCGCAGCCGCGCCCGCTCCAGAAACGGACGCGCCGTGGCGGCCGCGAAGACCGGCTGCGTAATCACGAAACGCGCGCCGGCGGCGGCCTTGCGATCGAGCAGGTCGAGTTCGCGATCGATCGCCTTGCGGTTGGGATTACCGACCGCGCCGGCCAGCAGTTGCGGCAGGGTCTTGAGCGGCGGACGGCCCTCGCCGGTGTCGCCACGATTAAGGTCGGCGATCAGCGCCAGGAGTCCCAAGGTGTCGAGATCGTGAACGGTCTTCGGCCCCGCGCCATCGTCGGGCGCGATCCGATCGCCCTGCAGCGCCACCACGCCGTCGATACCCAGGGCGGCCGCGCCGAGCAGATCGGATTTCAGCGCGAAGCGGTTGCGATCGCGGCACGAAAAATTCAGCACCACCGGAAGCGGCATCCGCGCCTTGATCAGCGACGCGAAGACCAGCCCCGACATCTTCACCCGCCCGAGCGCATTGTCGACCAGGTTGATCGCGCCGACATGCTCGCGCACCGCCGCGAGCTTGCTCAGCAGCGCCGCCGCGGCGATGCCGCGCGGCGGCGCCGTCTCGAGCCATACGGCGGGCCGCGGGCCGCCCAGCGATTCGAGCAGCGCGCTCATCGATACGCCCCGCAGCGGTCCCCGAGGCGGGGCCGCGCGGCGCGCAAACTGCAGGCGCCGCAATCCACGATACGCACGGAGCGCGAATTCCTGGTAGCCATGCGGACAGTGAACGGTGGCGAGGGTGCGCGAGCCTCAGGCTTTGAGCCGCTCGGTGGCCTTGACCTTCTGATATTTGCGGTAGTCGTAGCCGGTCGCCATCGCCATCAGCAGCGCCTCCATGCCGCCCTCTTTTTCGCGCCGCAGCACGCGCAGGCGGTCGAAGAACTCGCCGAAGTCATGGTCGACGCGCACCGCGCCGGGCGCCGGCTTGAGAAAGAAATCGTGCAGGCGCGTGACCGTGAAGCGCAGCGACGAATAGCGCAGCTCGTTGGGAAACGCGTCCCATTCGGCGAGCGAGAGCGTGCGCACCGATTCGTAGCCGTGCAGCAGGAAGCGAAATTTATCCAGCGAATAGCCGCCGTCGACGAAGCACAGCGCGTTGACCGCGGTCGCGATATCGAAAATGAACTTGCCGCGGCAGGCCGCCTCGAAGTCGAGCACCGCGGTCAGCTTCTCGCCGCGAAACAGCAGGTTGTCGGCGAACAGATCGCCGTGGATCACGCCCTTGGGCAGCTTGCCCTCGAGGTAGCGCGTCAGGTACTCGATTTCGTCCTCGAGCGTGCGTGCGATTTTGCGGAAATAATTGGGCAGCCGCGTGCGCACGCTCAGGTAGAGGTCGGCGATCCGCTCGAAGCTGAAGCGATTGTCGATGCCCTTCTTGTAGCCCTTGCCGATCACATGCAGCTCGCCCAGCGTGCGCCCGATCGTCTCGAGCTGGGTCGGCCGCAGGCGCCCCGCCACCGGCACCCGCCCCTCCTGGAACTTGTAGATCGAGACGCATTTGCCCTGGTAGTCGCGGTAGTAGCGGCCCATCCGATCCTGCACCGGATGCGGGCAGGGGAAGCCGTGCTTGCGCAGGAAAGTCAGCAGATCGATCTCGCGGCGGACCTCGCTCTCGGTCTTGACCTCATCGACCCGCAGCAGGAACTTGCCCTTGGCGGCTTCCAGCAAGTAGATCGAATTGACCGAGCCCTCGGGAATCCCGGTGACGCTCGCGACTCGGCCGCAGCTGTATTCCTCGGCTAGTTCTTCGAGAAAAGTTTTTTGAAGCTCGGTGTATACAGCCATTGAGGTGCAATCGGGTTTGTCGATCCGCCGCAAGTCTAGGGCCGAATGGGCGGCGCGTCAACTACGGCTTCGCGAATAGCCCACGCCTGGCGCCGCGTGCGGCCGCAATTAGAGTGGCGAGCGCGATTGGCGCATACTTGGCCCGCGGAAATAGCCACCATCAACTGACAGGAGCAGAGATGCCGTCGAAACCCGTATCACCCGGAGCCAAAGCCCAACGCCCGACGGTCAAACCCGCTGCGGCCATCAAGCCCCCAGTCAAATCGGCGAAAGTCGCAACGCCCGTCGCCAAGGTTAAACGTGTGGGCAAACCGACCGCGCAAGCGAAACCGCCGCCTAAAAGCCCCAGCGCCTCCGGCCACGAACTCGAGGGGCGCCGCGCTCCCGCCTTCGTCCTGCCCGACCAGGACGGCGCGCCGGTCGCGCTCGCATCGCTGACCGCGCGCGGACCCGTCGTGCTCTATTTTTATCCCAAGGATATGACCCCCGGATGCACCGTCGAGGCGTGCGGCTTCCGCGACCATCTGGCGCCGATTCGCGCGCTCGGCGCCATGGTGGTGGGCGTCAGCGCCGACAAGGCCGAATCGCATCGGAAGTTCATCGCCCGGCATTCGCTCAACTTCCCGCTGCTCAGCGACACCGAAAACAAGGTCACCAGGGCTTACGGCGTCTACACCACTAAATCGCTCTACGGCCGCGAGTTCATGGGGATCGTGCGCACTACCGTGATTATCGGCGCGGACGGCATGGTCAAGCAGGTCTTCCCCAAGGTCAAGGTCAACGGCCACATCACCGAGGTCGTCGCCGCGCTCAAGGAATTGCGTTAGCCCGACGAATTGGATCAGCTTGATTAGCGCGGCGATGCCGATTGCGAGCGATGACGATCGCGCGCGGCAATCAGCGCCATAGATGCGCGAATAGCAGCCCGACCACGACTCCGGCGGCGAGCGCTATCAATGGCGACGTGTAGCCTCGCGCCGACGACTTATCGATCGCGTTCGCCACGTAGCGGCGATAAAACGGCGCTTGCTCGAGTTCGCCCGGCGCCACGATCGACTCGGAACTCTCGGCCAGCATCTCGCAACCCAGGTCGATACATTCGTCGCAGATGAAGGCCGCGGGACCGGCAATCAGCGATCGAACTTCGTCCCGACTCTTGCCGCAGAACGAACAGACCAGTTGCCCCTGTGCGGTTTCTTCGTCAGCCATCCGATCACGCTCAAGTCGCGCTCGATTCACTGCGGCGCTGCTTCACCAGCGTTCAGCACAGCTGACGCCCGCGATCCGCCGCCCTCCGCGCGCGCGTCAGCCCGGCCCCGGAGTCGCCGCCGGTGCCGCATTGGCGGCCAACAGATGATCGCGCAGGAAATCGCGCAAGGGGCGATCGACGCTCGCACCCAGTTCGTGCGAGCCCTGGGGAAAATAATAGGTCTCGACCTGCGCGCCGCGTTCGGTCAGCGCCAACGCCAGTTGCTGGGCCTGGATTATAGGCGTCTTGCGGTCGCGCTCGCCATGCAGAATCAGCACGCTGCAAGTCAATCGCCGCGGCAGATGATCGACCACGCTGCGCTGTTTCAGCGCCCTCTTCGACGGCCAAACCTGGCGCAGAATCGAGAGCTTCATGCGCATCGTCGCCTCGGGCCAGAGCTTGACCATGTCGTAGGCTCCGGACTGCAGAATGACGGCGCGCGGCCGCGCGTCGGAGTCCATCAGCAGCCCGGCCGCCACCGCGCCGTCGGCCATGCCCCAGACTGCCAGCCGCGCCGGATCGACGTCGGCGCGCGCCGCCAGCAGATCGAGCGCATGACGCGCCGCATCGACCGACGGCGGTCCAACAAAACGGCTCGGCCCCGACGAATGTCCGTAGCCGGGAATACTGATGCATGCGACCTGCAGGCCCATCTCGGTGAAGCCTTGCGTATCGTTGATACATTGGCGGGCGTTGCCCTTGTCGCCGTTGAGCACCAGCAGCGCGGGCAGACGGCCCGGCTGGCGTGCGCGCGCGAAAAAGCCCTCGATCTGGTATTCGTCGGCGCCCGACGAGATCTGGAAATTGAACGGCTCGACGCGCGGCGGTTTCACGCCCACCGCCGACGGCTTAACCGGCGCCGGCTGCCTGCAGGCCGCTATCGCAATCGCCAGGAACGCCATCAGCGCGCCGCACCAGACCGCGCCGTGCGGGCGTGAGGGACGGCCACCGGCCAACGCCGTACGCCGCGGCGTTCCGGTCTCATGCATAGATTTCGTAATCTACGCGGGATCGCGCAAAGATGAAACGGGAGTCATCGGCGCGCCACCACGGCGCCAGGGTCCGCGGTAACTTGCCGCCATAACTCGCCGACCGTCGGCTACGGCCATTGCCGTCCGGGCCCCGCGCGGCCCACCCAACGGCGTTGAAACGTCCGGCCGATTCGCCGATACTGTGGGATTCAAATTGGAGTGATGACGGCGCGCATTATGAACACAGCGGCGGCGGCGCAAATCGATTTTGCCAAGGGCGACGGCATCGTGCCGGTGGTTACGCAGGACTATGCCAGCGGACGGCTCCTGATGGTCGCCTACATGAATCGCGAGGCCTTCGACGAGACCGTCGCGACGGGCCACGCCTGCTACTTTTCGCGCTCGCGCAACCGGCTTTGGCGCAAGGGCGAAGAGTCCGGCAACTTCCAGACCGTGCGCGAAATCCGTCTCGATTGCGACGGCGACACCATCCTGCTGCGCGTCGATCAGGCGGGCGACGGCGCCGCCTGCCACGAGGGTTACGAGTCGTGTTTCTTCCGCGCGCTGGACGACGGCCAATGGCGCGTGACCGACCAACGCAAAGTCGATCCGGCCAAGTACGGCGCCGGCTACGGGCATAATCCGAAGCCGGCCGTCTAACGCGCCCCGCGGCGCATAGGCGCCCCACGGCCGCCGCCCGCGCGGCGGCTCAAGCAAATTACCACCGAGATATGGCAACCAACGGGCCAATGGCGACCAAGGCAAACGTCCTCAAATTAGGCATCCCCAAGGGCAGTCTCGAGGCCCAGACCATCGAGTTGCTGCGCAAGTCCGGCTGGCGTATCGCGGTCGGCGATCGCTCCTATATTCCGCGCGTCGACGATCCCTCGCTGAGCTGCCGGCTCCTGCGGCCGCAGGAGATGCCGCGCTATATCGCCGATGGCACGCTCGACGCCGGCATCACCGGCAGCGACTGGATTGTCGAGAACGACGTCGACGTGGTCGAGGTCGAGAGCTTCATCTATTCCAAGGTCACGCTGACGCCGACGCGCTGGGTGCTGTGCGTACCCAACGCCTCGCCGGTGCAGCGGCTCGAGGATCTCGAGGGCAAGCGCGTGGCGACCGAGATGGTTGCCTTCACGCGGCGCATCTTTGCCGAGCGCAAAGTCCAGGTCGAAGTGGAATTTTCGTGGGGCGTCACCGAGGCCAAGGCGGCCGATGGACTGGTCGACGCGGTGGTCGAAGTGACCGAGACCGGATCGTCGCTGCGGGCCAATGGGCTGCGTATCGTCGAGGAACTGCTGACCTCGTCGCCCGTGCTGGTCGCCAATCGCGCCGCCTGGGACGACCCATGGAAATGCGAGAAGATCCGCCAGATCGGCGTCCTGATGAAAGGTGCGCTCGACGCCGAAAGCCGCGTCGGCATCAAGATGAACCTCAAGCGTGAGCACCTCGACGCGGTCATCGCGCTGCTGCCGTCGATCACCGCGCCGACCGTCTCGCAGCTCTACCCGAGCCCGAACCTCAAGGGTATTGAATGGCTCGCGATCGAGACCGTCATCAGCGAGCATACGGTGCGCGAGCTCTATCCGAAGCTGCGTGAGGCCGGCGCCGTCGGCATCATCGAGTTTCCGCTCAACAAAATCATTTGAAACGGCCGCCGGCGCGTGAAGCGCTGCGATCCCAGGCGCCGCCGATTGCGCGGCGGGCGCGTCCAAAAAAAGACTGCGGAGGGTTTGCCTCCGCAGCCTGATTTAATCATCATCGTGCCCGGCATTCGCCCGGGTCCGCGGCGCCGACGGGACTCAGTCAGTTCCCTGACCGTTCCGCCAGTGAGGGAGATCACCCCGAAGGATCATAGCGGTCTGCGGTCGCATGACCCATCCGCAGGTAGATTTTTGGGGACCAGCCTGCGGCGGTGCGGAGCGGCTTCGGCATTCCGCGGCCCGGGCAACTTCATCTTCGATCGCCACTGGTAAAATTCCCTGTCGCTCATGCCACGCTATCACGGTAGGGATCTGAGCGCTGCGGCGATCGCGGACCGGCGATGAGCCCGTCAAGGCTCATCGCCGGCCACTGTTAACTTAGAGCAGGTTGAAGTTGTACTGGAACTGCGCGAGCAGCATGCTCTGTCCCTTG
>JADEYI010000378.1_pt1 | contig 65871 bp, 69 predicted proteins | sample 8542331 | NCBI WGS metagenome assembly JADEYI01 (sample SAMN16510988, study PRJNA670497) | mine drainage metagenome | isolation source: biofilm near Copperflume 1 | place: Germany: Marsberg coppermine Kilianstollen | collected 2018-02 | reverse complement strand
CTGCCCTGGAGCCGGGACTGGATCTACCGATGACTAGCCCCGCCAAGCACTGGCACGCCGAGCACGCGAACTTCTCGCGCCTGCTTTCGCTGCTCGAAGCCCAGCTCGCCGTGTTCCACGAGGGCGGCAAGCCGAACTACGACCTGATGATCGACATCGTGTCCTACCTGCGGCACTACCCCGACCGCTTCCATCACGCGCGCGAGAATGTCGCCTTCGCGCGCCTCGTCGCGCGCGAGCCAGGCCTGCACGGCGAGATCAGCCGCCTGCTGCAGGAGCACCGCGTGATCGCAAACACCGGCGACGAGCTGCTCGAGTTGCTGAACGAGGTGGCCGACGAGGCGATCGTCTCGCGCGCCGCGGTCGAGGCGGCGGCCGCCACCTACCTGGTGTATTACCGCCATCATCTCGCGACCGAGGAGCAAGACGTCCTGCCGCGCGCGGCCGAGCTGCTCACGCCCGAGGACTGGGCCGCCGTGAATGCGGCGGTTCCCGCCGGCCGCGATCCCTTGTTCGGCGACGCGTCCGAAGAGCGCTACCGCGAGCTGCGCCGCCTCATCATGCTCGAAGCGAGCGGCGCGCAGGCGAGGTAGCCGGCGAGCGCCGCGCCGAGCGCGAGCAGGTAGGCGCCTTCCATCTCCAGCACGCTGTCGGCCAGCACGAACACGCCGGTGCCGGCGATCAGCGCCGCATAGCCGCTCGCCGGTCCGCCGACGCGCCCGCCCCAGAGCGCGAACAGCATCATGATCAGTATCCCGGCGCTGCCCAGACCCGAGGACTGCTGCACCAGCGCGTACATGCTTTCGCTCGACAATGCGATGAAGTACGCGACCACGCCGAACGCGATCACCGCCCAGCGGTTGGCCCTTAACTTGGCCTTTTCCGGCAGGCCCGGCGCGAGCGGCAGGAGCAGGTTGTGCGCGGCGAGCGAGCCGGCCACCAGCAGCGCGCCGGAAAGCGTCGACAGGATGGCCGACACCAGCGCGCCGAGGAACAGAACGTACAACGGAAGCGGAAGCTGTTGCGCGGCGAACAGCGCCAGCACCCGCTCGTGATTGCGCCCGGCGCCGATGAACCCGGCGGCGCCCAGCCCGATCGCCACCGGCACGATGCCGATTGCGAGGTACAGCACGCCGGCCGCGACCGTGGCGCGCCGCGCGAGCCGCGCGCCGCGCGCCGCCAGGATGCGCGAGACCAGCTCCTGTGCGGCGATGGTGGAAAAGATCGGCACCGCGAGCGTATCGAGCGCGCCGACGATGCTTCGCCCGTGCATCGGAGCGAAGCTCGCCGCCGGCAGCGCGGCAATCTCGCGCAGCCCGCCGAGCGACACGAACACCGCGCCCAGCGCGAGCACCCCCGCGATGAGCACGATGCCCTGCACCAGGTCGGTGACCGCATCCGCCCACATCCCGCCGATCGCGGTATAGGCGATGACGACCGCCGCCGCGAGCGTGATCGCCGCGAGCAGCCCGAGATCCGAGGCCGAGGCCAGCACCTGCCCGAAAGCGCGCACCTGCGCCGCGGCCCACATGATCGAGCCCGGAATCATGACAATGGCCGCGAGCCGCTCGACACCGATGCCGTAGCGCTCGCGGAACAGGTCCGCGAGCGTGACGATGCCGCGCTTCCACAGTGCGCCCGCGAACAGCAGCCCGGACAGCACGATCCCGGCGCTGTAGCCGAAGGGATCGGCGATGACCCCAGAGATGCCGTGCGCATAGGCCTCGCCCGCCGCGCCGACGCAGGACTCGGCGCCGAACCAGGTGGCAAACACCGTGAAGGTCGCCATCCAGGGGCCGAGGCTGCGGCCCGCCAGGAGGTAGTCGACCTCGCTGCGGTTGCGGTGCGAGAACCAGAACGCGATGCCGAGCTGCGCAACGATGTACAGCAGCATGCAGCCGAGCACCCAGTCCATCGCTCAGCCCAGCGCGCGCAGCACCAGTGAGCCGCCCGAGGCGAGCAGCATCAGCGCCACCGCGCGCATCAGCGTCTCGCGTCGGATGCGACGGAACAGCCGGGACGCGACCGAAATGCCGATCCAGGCCGCCGGCAGCGCGACCGCCGCCGCGACCCACACCGCCAGATCGCTCATCAGCCCGGTGAGCGAGAACGCGGCCAGACGCAGGGCGATGCTCGCGATCGAGGTCACCGCGAGCGTGGCGCGGAACGTTTCCTTGCTCAGGTTGCGCTGCGAGAGGTAGATCGCGTACGGCGGCCCGCCGGCGCCGAACATCGAGCTGGTGATGCCGCCCGCCAGCCCCGCGGGCCAGGCCCAAGCGCGCCCGAGCGTGCCGCGCGGGCCGCGCGAAAAGAGCGAATACAGCGCGAAGGCGACGACGAATACCCCCAGCGCGAGCAGAGCCCCCCGGCGCGGCAGGTTGACCAGCGCGGTGACGCCGAGCACGGTTCCGGCCAGGATCATCGGCACCAGCCGCACGACCTCGCCGCGCACCACGTGCCGCGGCGCCTCGAGCCCGATGCGCAGCGAGTTCGCCAGGTCGAGCAGCACGAACACCGCAAGCGCGAAGCGCAGCGGCACGAAATGCGTCGCGAGCGGGATCGCGATCAGCGCGGCGCCGAAACCGGTGATGCCGTAGACCAGCGCGCCGAGGAACGCGATCGGCGCCAGTGCCAGGACTTCGAAGCTCAAGTCTTGGCCGAGAGGTTCAGCGTGTAGACCCCGGTGATGCGGGCACTATCGAGGATGTGGCCATTGATTGCGGCCAGCAGGCCCGCGCCCCGGAAGTCGTCCGGCAGCGGGCAGCTTTCGATGTCGAGCGCATACAGCGTGAACACGTAGTGGTGCACGATCGTGTCGTTCCAGGGCGGGCACGGACCGTCGTAGCCGTAGTAGTCGCCCTTCATGTCCGCGTCGCCGGCGAACCACGAGGTATAGTCGTTCAGCCCCTGGCGCGCGCCGCGCGGCGCCTGCGGCCCGGGCTTGCCGCGCGCGGTGATGCCGTTTGAAAACTCGCCCTCCGCGATCGCCTTGTCGAAGGGCTTCAGGTCGACCAGCAGCCAGTGGTAGAAGTCGGCCCGCGGCAGCGTGGCGGGGATCTGGCGGCCCTCCTTGTTGACGTCGTCCGGCTTGGACGGCACGTCGTAGTCGTGGCACACGAGGGCGAGCGAGCGCGTGCCCGCGGGCAGGCCGCTCCAGCCGAGCTGCGGATTTCGGTTGTCGGACAGCCTGACGTGGGTCTTCGCGTCGGGCACCGCGAACGTGCAGCGTCCCGGGATCGTGCCCATGTCGGAAAAACTCTCGCTGGTCAGCTTCATCGTTCGCCTCCGTCCGTGTTCGTATCCGGCGTGATTATAAGGTCGTCCCCGGCGCAGGGATTCATCTGCCCGAGCGCCGCGACGTAGCGGCGAAACGGCAGCGCGAAGCGCTGCTCCAGCCGCGCGGCGCGCGCGCGCAGCGCGCGCCAGGCAACCCGCCGCGGCGCGCCCTTGAAGGCGAACACGATCAGGTTCGGGTCGGCCAGCGCCGGCAGGCACAGCACCGCGCCGCCGAACGCGTGCTCGAGCCGCTTGAGGTAGAGATCGAGCCTAGGATCGTCGCTCATGAAATTGAGCACCAACGCGCCGGGTTCCGCGAGCGCGAGCCAGGCCGCGTCGTAGAACGCGCGGCTGGTCAGCGCGGGAACCTGCTCGCCGTCGTCGAAGCCGTCCACCAGCAGCAGATCGCAGCATTCCGGCGCCAGTGCCTCGGCGCCGTCGCCGATCTCCACCCTGAGCCGCGCGTCGTCGCGCGGCAGCGCGAAGTGCTCGCGCGCCGCCGCGACCACGCGCGCGTCGAGTTCCACCGCGCGCACCCGCGCGGCGCTGAAGCGGCGATGGAAGAACTTGGCCAGCGAGCCTCCGCCCAGCCCGATCATCAGCACTTCGCGCGGCTGCGGATGGAACAGCAGAACCGCCATCATGCAGCGTGTGTAGTCGAGCGCGAGGGCGTAGGGATCGTCGATGCGCATCGCGCTCTGGATCGCCTCGCCGCCGATGTGCAGGTGGCGAACGCCGCGCGCCTCGCTCACCGCGAGCGCCGGAGCGCGCTTCACGCCGCGGCGGCGCGCGTGCGCCGCATCAGCACCAGCACGATGCCGGCGGCGGCGAACGACAGCGCGGCGCCCGCCAGGATCGGCGCGCTGTAGCTGCCCAGCGCATCGAACGCGGCGCCGGCAAGCGGCGGGCCGATCAGGGTGCCGATCCCCGGGCCGGTGTAGAGAAAACCGATGATGCCCGACAGTGCGCGCGGACCGTAAAGATCCATCACGATCGACGGTGCGAGCGCGACGAAGCCGCCGTAGAAGGCGCCGAAGGACAGCGCGAACAGGGCCAGAATCCAGTACTGGGTGGCGAGCCACCACAGCAGCAGCATCGCGCCCAGGCCGACGTACATCACCGCCAGCGAAGGCATGCGCCCGAGGCGATCGGCGACGCCGCCGATGGTGAAGCGCCCGAGCAGGCTGCCGAGCCCGATCAGGCTCACCAGCGCCACGCCCCGGGCCTCCGAATAGCCAACGTCCTGGGCGAACGATGCGAGGTGCACCATCGGCACGAACAGCCCGACGCACACCAGCACGCTCGAGACGTACAGCAGCCAGAACGGCTCCGAACGCAGGGCCTCGCCGAGCGTCGCGCCGGGCAGCGTGGCGCGCACGGTACGCGCCGCGCCGGCTGCGCCATGGCGCGCCGGGTCGTCGTCGATCGCGAGCGCAGCCGCGCCGCCGAGCACGAGCGCCCCGAGCGCGAGCACCTGATAGGCCGCGCGCCAGCCCAGCGCCCCGATCAGCCAGGCCGCGAGCAGCGGCACCAGGAAATTGCCGGCGCCGATGCCGGCCACCGCGATGCCCGAGGCAAAGGCGCGGTTGGCGCTGAACCAGGGCTGCACCGCGCCGACCGAGGGCACGTAGGTGAGCCCGACCCCGACCCCGATGCCTACGCTGTAGGTCAGGTAGAGCACCTCGACCGACGGCGCGACGCTCGCCAGCGCGAGCGCCGCGACCAGGCAGGCGACGCCGGCGAGCGCCACGCGCCGCGGCCCGAGCCGGTCGGCGAGCACGCCACCCGGCGCGCCGAGCGTGAACCAAAGGAACGCGGCGACCGAGAACACCAGCGAGACGTGGCCGCGCGAGGCAGAGAACTCGGATTGGAAAGCGCTGAAGAACGCGGCGAACGAGTACGCGGCGCCGAAGCCGACGAACATCAGCGTGAACGCGGCGGCCACCACCACCCAGCCGTAATACGGGCGGATTTTCGTCCTCGCAACCAATTCTCTCGTCCTTTCACCCAAGTGCGCCGGACTATACCGGACCGCGCATGTTGCTGTGACGGATCGGCGCGCGGGACGCCCCATTGAAAGCATTTGTCAATTCGTCCTGTTGCAGCTTGTTCCCGACAAGCTCGTGCACTAGCATCCTCGTTCAAGGGCAAAGCCATCGAAAGATGGCGACGCAAAGCTTCCGGCCTGACCGCTCGCAAGAGCGAAGGTAGCGGAGTTGCCGGTCGTCAATGACCGTCATTCCACGTCGTTTGGCCGACCGGCGGCGCGATGCCCGAGCGATAACCATCACCGGGGAGCCATCGTGCAGCACTTTACGTTCATTGCAGGCAGGCGTCGCGCCATGCGTTGCGGCATCGTTCGCGAAGCCGCGACGCCACCGAACCGGAGGGCCAAGTGAAACGCCTTTACGTCCACGTCACGGTCTACGACATCGACTCCAATGTGCAGTTCTATTCGTCCCTTTTCGGCACTGCCCCCGCGGTCCTCGAGCCGGATTATGCGCAGTGGGTGGTCGAGGACCCGCGAGTCAACTTCACCATCTCCTCGCGTGGCGCGACTCCGCGGGTCGATCACCTGGGTATCCAGGTGAGTACCGATCTGGAGCTGGCGGCCATACGCCGGAAACTGGCCCGTCTCGACGGATGCGTCACCGACGAGCCTCGCACGAGCGTCGGCGCCACTGACGTCGATCGCCACTGGGCGATCGACCCTCAGGGCATCGTGTGGGAGGCATTTTGCGACCCGATGCGCGAGCCGGTGAGTGCGCCGGCCGGCGGACGGAACAGCTCTCGCGCGGAGCGCTGACCATGGATCGCTGCCTCAACCATCCGGACGTGCTGCAATCCGACATTCCGCTGGGGGCTTTCGGCCGGCACCTGAGCGCCGAGGAGTGCCGCAGACTCCAAGAGCGCGGCATTTCATGTGACGAGGACTATCTCGTCGTGCGTGCCGCACTGGATACGCCGCAGCTCGGCTACCTGTACAAACCTACGAAGACGGCTGAACGGTATACGCGCGTCGCGGTGATGGTGGGCATGACCTGAAGGATTCCCTCAGACCGAAGCGCCTCTCGCGACGATCGGCCAGAGTTCCTCCACGATGCCGCCCCTCACGCAAACGTACCAGTCGTACAGGTTCGCCGTCGGGTCGCAATGTCCCGGCACCAGCAGCAGCTTGTCGCCGAGCGCGGGCGGCGCGCCGGCCACGATATCGAGCACGCCGTGCTCGTCCGAGGCGCGCGCATAGCGCAGCCCGGGGTGCTCCCACACCAGCGGCAATCCGGAGTCCACGCTTAGCGCCTTGAGCCCGGCGTCGAGCACGGCGCGATCGGCCGCCGGCCGGCTCATCACCGTCGCCAGCACGAACAGCGCGTGCTCGAAGCGCGGCAGCGGGGCAGCCCACTCGTTCTTCGCGTAGTCCGCGTCCATGAACACGTAGGAGCCGGGCTGGATCTCGTCGAACGCGCCCGACTCGATCTCGAACATGAAGCTTCCGCTGCCGGCGCCGGTCACCGTCGGGCAGGCGATTCCCTCGGACTCGATCAGGCGCCGGGTCTGGTTCGCGGCGCTCGCGGCGCGGGCGGTCGCGGCGCGGCGCTCGGCCATCGTGCGCAAATGCTGGGCCGCGCCGTGGTAGGCCTGCAGCCCGGCGAAGCGCAGCCCGGGGCCGGCGGCGATCTGGCGCGCGAGCGCGAGCGCGGGCTCGCCCGGCGCGACGCCGCAGCGGCGCGCGCCGACGTCCACCTCGACGTAGACCTCGAGCCTCGCGCCGGCGCGCTGCGCGGCGTCCGACAGCGCGCGCACGTTGGCCGCGTCGTCCGCGCACACGCCGATCCGCGCCCGCCGCGCGAGCGCGGCGAGCCGCTCGAGCTTGCGCACGCCAACCACCTCGTTCGACACCAGCACGTCGGCCACGCCGCCGTCGACCATTACCTCGGCTTCGGACACCTTCTGGCAGCACACGCCGACCGCGCCGGCGGCGATCTGGCGCCGCGCGATCTCGGGGCACTTGTGCGTCTTGGCGTGAGCACGTACGCGCACGCCCCGCCCCGCGACGGCATCCGACAGGCGCTTCAGGTTGCGCTCGAAGGCATCGAGCTCGATCACCAGGGCCGGGGTGTCGACCTCGTCAAGCGCCGCGCCGAGCGCCGCAGGGGGAGCGTGCGCCATGGCCTCAGGCCGCCGCCGCGCGCTGCCTGCGATTGCGCAGCGCGAGCCACGCGATCGCCGACATGATGACCGCGACCAGCGGCAGCGCGGCGTAGTTGACGCTGTTCCAGCCGGCGTTGGTCACGATCAGGCCGGAGGAAAACGACGACAGCGCCATCATGATGAAGATCGCTGAGTCGTTGGCGCCCTGTGCCTTGGCGCGCTCCTCCGGGCGGTAGGTTTCGGTCAGCAGCGTCGTCGCGCCGATGAAGAGGAAGTTCCAGCCCACCCCCAGCAGCACCAGCGCGAACCAGAACTGCGCGATCTCGACCCCGGTCAGGGCGACACCGACGCAGGCCGCGTTGAGCAGCGCGCCGGCGAACATCACGCGCAGCGAGCCCAAGCGCCGGATCAGCCCGCCGGTGAAGAACGACGGCAGGTACATGCCCACCACGTGCGAGGAGATCACGAACGCCGCCGCGCCGTAGGGGTGGCCACAAATGCGCATCGCGAGCGGGGTCGAGGTCATGAGGAAGTTCATCACGCCGTAGCCGATCGCCGCGCCCGCCACCGCGACCAGGAACTTCGGCTGCCGCGCGATTTCCGACAGTGGCCTTCCGGTCGCCTGCTGCTCCGCCGCGCTCGGATCGGGAATGCGGATGAAGCGCAGCAGCGCCACCGTGACCAGCAAGAACAGGATCAGCGCGAGGTAGGCGCCGAGGAATCTCTGCGGCAGCAGCTCGACCGTCAGCCGGCTGGTGGTCGGGCCGAGCACGCCGCCGATCAGGCCGCCCGCCAGCACGAGCGAGATCGCGGTCGGCCGGAACTGCACGCTCGCCGCGTCGGCGGCGGCGAAGCGGTAGTACTGGCCGTAGGCGTTGTACACGCCGTACACCAGCGTGCCGAAGCACAGCAGCCAGAAGCTCTGCAGCCAGATCGCGCCCGCGCAGATCAGTGCGCCGGCGAAGCCCCACAGCGTGCCGAACGTCAGGCCCCGCCGGCGCCCGACCCGCTTCATGTGGAGCGAGGCGCGCATCGTCGCCACCGCGGCGCCGAGCACCCAGAACGTCACCGGCAGGGTGGCGAGCGAGCGGTTGGGCGCCAGCGCGAGCCCCGCCAACCCGTTGATCGCGATCAGGGTCGAGTTGTTGGTCAGCAGCATCGCCTGACAGGCGGTCAGCAGCGCAACGTTGCGCCTTTCACTGGACATATATACAGTATGGGGAGTCCTTCAGAACAACGCGATTCTAACGGTAGGCGACATGACCAACGAGACGAGTTCTGAACCCCGTTCGATCGTCGTGCACGCGGCCAGGGTGACGGGTGCGGGCAAGTCGCGCGGCGCGCTGTCCCGAGTGCAGGGGCGCTTCGAGAGCGTGGCGCGGGAGGCGTTCGACGACGGCTGGGGCGCCGGGGACGAGGCGCCGGCGGCGCTCGAAACCAGCGTGACGGAGGAGCGCGCGCGCTCGATCATCCAGCGCAACGACTCGCCCGACCTGCCGTTCGAGCTGTCGATCAACCCCTACCGCGGCTGCGAGCACGGCTGCATCTACTGCTACGCGCGGCCGAGCCACGCCTACCTCGAGCTCTCGCCCGGGCTGGACTTCGAGAGCAAGCTGTTCGCCAAGGTGAACGCGGTCGAGCTGCTGCGCGACGAGCTTTCGCGGCGCGGCTACCGCGCCTCACCGATCGCGCTGGGCGCCAACACCGACTGCTACCAGCCGATCGAGCGCCGCTACCGCATCACGCGCGACCTGATCGAGCTGCTGGCGCAGTGCCGCCACCCGCTGACGATCGTCACCAAGTCGGCCCTGGTCGAGCGCGACCTGGACCTGCTGGGGCCGATGGGCCAAGCGAATCTCGCCAAGGTCTTCGTTTCGCTCGGCACGCTCGACCGGGCGCTGGCGCGGCGCCTGGAGCCGCGCGCGGCGAGCCCGCAGCGGCGCCTCGACACGATCCGCGCGCTCTCCGGCGCCGGCGTGCCGGTGGGCGTGATGCTGGCGCCGGTGATCCCCGCGCTGTCGGACAAGTCGGTCGAGGAGTCGCTCGAGGCGGCCGCCGCCGCGGGCGCGAGCATGGCCGGCTACCAGCTTATGCGGCTGCCGAACGAGCTCAAGACGCTGTTCCGCGAATGGCTCGCGGCGCACTACCCCTTGCGCGCCGAGCACGTGATGAGCATCGTGCGCGAGCTGCGTGGCGGGCGCGACAACGACCCGCGCTTCGGTACCCGCATGACCGGCAGCGGCAACTACGCCGAGCTGCTCGCGAAGCGCTTCGAGATCGCCTGCCGCAGGCTCGGCCTGAACGGCGCCGAGCGCGGTAGCCGGGCGCGGCGCGAGCTCGACTGCGCGGGCTTCCGCCCGCCGTCGCCGGCCGGGCAAATGCAGCTCTTTTGAGCATGCGCAGGCTCTGGCTCGCCCTCGGCTGGGCAATGGTGGCCGCGATCGTGTACGGCTCGGTGATGCACTCCCCGCCCTCGCTCGGCTTCGAGCAGAGCGACAAGCTCGAGCACCTCGGCGGCTACGGCATGCTGATGTTCTGGTTCTGCCAGCTCTATCGCGCGCGCCGCGTGCGCATCGGCTACGCGCTCGGCTTCGTCGCGCTGGGCGTCGCGCTCGAGTTCGTGCAGGGGTGGCTGGGCTACCGCGACTTCGAAGTCGCCGACATGGTGGCCGACGCCGCCGGCGTGGCGTTCGGTTGGGGCCTCGCGCTCATGTTCCCCAATGCGCTGCCGCAGGCGCGCTAGCCGAGGAACTCGATCAGCGCGTCAAGCACTTCGTCGGGCGCTTCGGCCATCATCGAGTGGCCGCTCCGGGCAATTTGCACCGTCCGGCTGCCGGAGATCGCCCGGGCGAGCGCGCCGGCGCCCTTTGGCGGCGTCATCATGTCGCGCTTGCCAACCAGAAGCAATGCGGGGCAATTCAGTTTGGCCGCGCTCTCGTGCCCCGCGCCATAGTCGTTGCACGCCTTGAGCGAGGTGTAGAGCACGCCCGGCGCAAGGCGCGCGAGGCGCGCCAGCGAGTCGCCGTACATCCACATCCCGGGGTTGGGGTTGCCCCCGAGCGGCACCCGGGGCGCGTGCGCCCAGATGGTGTCCATGTCGTAGGCGGCCTGCTCGTTGCTTCTCGCCGCCTCGAGGAAGTCGTCGGTCACTTTCATCGGGAACGCGATGCCGAGCAACGCGATTCTGTCCACGCGCTCGGGATGGCGCGCCGCGCACTCGAGCGCTGCCAGGGCGCCGAGCGAGTGGCCGACGACGCTCGCGCGCCCCAGCTTCGCGCCGTCGAGCAGCGCCACGATCCAGTCGGCGATCTGCGCGACGCTTTCCAGCGGCGGCCCTTCGGAGCGCCCGTGTCCCGGCAGATCGAGCGCCAGCACATTGCGCCCGTGATAGCCGAAGTAGCGGCTCTGCAGCGCGAAGCAGCTGTGGTCGAGCCCCGCCCCGTGCACGAACACGACGCTCGGCTTGGCCGCGTCGATCGGGTGCGCCGCGGTGTAGACGAACACCTGCTTGCCGTCGACGGCGAGATTCATTGCCCTGCCCTTTGCGCCGCGCCGAGGGCGCGTCCGAGGTCATCGATCAGGTCGCCCGCATCCTCCAGGCCGATCGAGAGTCGCACCGTGCCGGCGCTGATGCCAGCCTTCTTCAGGTCCTCGTCTGACATGCGGTAGTGGGTCGTGCTGGCGGGGTGGATGACCAGAGACTTCGCGTCGCCCACGTTCGCCAGATGCGAGAACACGCGCAGTGCCTCGATGAACGCGCGCCCCGCGGGACGCCCGCCCTTCAGGTTGAACGAGAACACCGCGCCCGCGCCGCGCGGCAGCAACCGCTCCGCGAGCGCGCGGTCCGGGTGCGACGGCAGCTCCGGGTAGCCGACCGACTCGACCATCGGGTGCGCGGCGAGGAAGGCCACCACCTTGCGCGCGTTGTCGACGTGGCGCGGCATGCGCAAGTGCAGCGTCTCGATTCCTTGCAGGATGTGAAACGCGGTCATCGGCGCCATGCAGGCGCCGAAATCGCGCAGTCCCTCGCGCCGCGCGCGCAACAGGAACGCGTGCGTGCCCGACTCCTCCTCGAAGTCCATGTCGTGAAACCCCTCGTAAGGCGCGGTGAGCTGGGGAAACTTGCCGCTCTTCTCCCAGTCGAAGCGCCCCGAGTCGACCAGCACGCCGCCGATCGCCACCCCGTGCCCGCCGAGAAACTTGGTCGCCGAGTGGTACAGCAGGTCCGCGCCGAGCTCGAACGGCTTCATCAGATAGGGCGTGGTGAAGGTCGAGTCGACCAGCAGCGGCAGGCCCGCCGCGTGCGCGATCGCCGCCACCGCGGGGATGTCGAGCACGTCGAGCCCCGGATTGCCGAGCGTCTCGCCGAACACCAGGCGCGTGTTGTCCCGGATCGCGCGCTCAAAATTGCGCGGGTCGCGCGGGCTGACGAATGTCGTGTCGATGCCGAAGCGCCTGAGCGTATAGCCGAGCAAGTTGTGCGAGCCGCCGTAGAGCGAGTTCGAGGCGACGACGTGCTGCTCCGCGTCGAGCAGGGTCGCGACCGCCAGGTGCAGCGCCGCCTGCCCCGACGCGGTCGCGATCGCACCGACGCCGCCTTCGAGCGCGGCGATGCGCTCTTCGAGCACCGCCACGGTCGGGTTGGAGATGCGCGAGTACACGTGCCCCGCGCGCTCCATGTTGAACAGCGACGCCGCGTGCTCGGTGTCGCGGAACACGTACGAAGTCGTAGCGTAGATCGGCACCGCGCGGCTTCCGGTCGCCGCGTCGGGCGACTGGCCGGCGTGCAGCGCGAGCGTGTCGAAGGCGGGATATTTGGGTGCGGCCATTGCGGACTCCGCAAAAGAAAACGCCCCTCGCAAGGGGCGCTGGTGGGATCGGCGGGTCTAGTGCAGGTGCTTGCGGCTCGGCTTGGTGTAGGCCTCGAACGCGCGCTCGGGCTGTTTCGGCTGCGCGGCCTTGTCCTTCCAGTCGCGGTCGAACATGTCGTTCACCAGCATCACTACCTCGGCCGCGCGCTCCTTGTCGAACTGGCGCTCGAGCAGCGCGGCGACGTCCTCGATCATGCAGCGGCGCTGCGCTTCGTGAATCGCCTGTGCGGTCGGGCCGACGAACAGCAGGCGTCCTTCCTGATCGCCGTTCTCCTGGTACAGGGTGAGGTCGACTTCGACCGCCTCGTAGCAGTACGGCCCCAGGTTCTCCAGCGCCTCGTCCAGCGCGCGGTGGAAGCTGCGCCCGATCTCGCCGGTCCAGCAGACGTACAGCATGAGGTCCTTCTCGTCGAACTTGAGGCCCGGCTCATCCGGCTCGAGGCTCTTGACGTCGCCCAGCCCCTCGCCGTCCAGGTATTCGAGCCAGGGTGCCAGCGCCTGCTCGATCTGCTTCTTCGAGACCCCTTCCAGAATGGGAATGTCGGCGTGGACGTGTACTTCAACGCGCATGGCGCAATCCTTGCGAAAGAAGCGTGACATTCTACCACCCGGGTACTGCGCGAGGGTTTGAATCCCGGCCTTGGGGCACAAACCTTGCTTGTAGTTGCCTAATGATTTGGCAACAACGCGCCGAAGGGCGCCGAAGGAGGCCCGTTATGAACGTGCTTTACGACAACGGCGACTACTACGTGACCGAGTTCCCCGGCTGGGGCATCGAGCTGGTGGACACGCGCACAGGGCTCGGTGCGTACCTGGAAGGTGCCCTGGAGCGGCAGTTCCGTGCCCAAATGGCGCACCTGATATCCGGCGGGCCGGACGACGATTCGGTCGCGGCCTTCCTCGGCAGCTACCGGGCCCTGCTCACCAACCCGATGGTATTCCACTAGCGCGGGCTCGGTTTCGCAGCCGGACGGCGCGAATCCGCTAGGATTCGCGCCATGGTACGCCCCGATTACGCTGGCGCCGGCCTGCTCAACCTGATCGCCTCGCTCATCGAGGCACGCGGCGGCCGGGCGCGGCATCCGACCCTCGAGCAGCTGCCGCCGGCCGAGATCGCCGCGGCGCGCAACCTGGTGCTGCTGATCGTCGACGGGATGGGCGACCGGTACCTGACGCGACGCGGCGCCGGCGGCGAGCTCGAGCGCCGGCGGCGCGGCGCGATGACCTCGGTGTTCCCCTCCACCACCGCCAGCGCGATCACCACTACCTACACCGGCTGTGCGCCGCTCGAGCATGGTCTGACCGGCTGGTTCGCCTACTTCGGCGCCGCGGGCTGCGTCGCCGCGCCGCTGCCTTTCCGTTCCCGCGGCGATTACCTGCCGCTGGGCGCGCGCGGAGTCGATGCACGCGCGATCTACGCCTCGGCCTCGCTGTTCGACGCGCTGCCGGTACGCTCGATCGTCGTCTCGCAGCGCGAGATCATCGACTCCCGGTACAACCTGCACCACTGCGGGCACGCCGAGCGGCGCGCCTACGACGACCTGGACGGCCTGGTGCGCCAGACCGAGGCCGCGGTCAAATCCGGCGACGAGCGCAAGTTCGTCTACGTCTACTGGCCGCTGTACGACACTCTTTCGCACGCGCACGGCGCCGAGAGCCCGCAGGCGGCCGAGCAGTTCGCAGCGATCGACGCGGCCTTCGGCGCGCTGCTGGCGCGCCTGGCGGGGACCGAGAGCGTGGTCATCGCCACTGCCGATCATGGCTTTCTCGACTGCCCGCCGGAGACCGCGCTACAGCTCGAGGACGGGCCCGGGCCCTCCGCGCTGCTGCGCTATCCGCTGTGCGGCGAGCGCCGCGTCGCGTACTGCCACGTCCAGGACGGCCGGGTGGAAGAGTTCATGGCGCGCGCCGCGCAATGGCTCGACGGCCGTGCCCGGGTGCGCGCGAGCCGCGAGCTGCTGGCCGAGGGCTGGTTCGGCGCCGGGCCCGCGCACCCGCGCATCGCCGAGCGCGTGGGCGACGTCGCGCTGGTGATGAACGAGCGGTTTACCATCAGGGACTGGACGCCGGGCGAGCCCCGGCACCTGCACATCGGCAACCACGGGGGCGCGAGCGCGGAGGAAATGATGATCCCGCTCGTGGTCGCCTCGACCTAGGGAGGAGAGCATGAAAGCGACCGTCAACGGCATCGAGACCTACTACGAGATTCACGGCAAGGAAGGCGCGCCGTGGCTGACCTTCAGCCATTCGCTCGCCTGCAGCGTGCGCATGTGGGACGACCAGATCGCCGCCTTCAAGGACCGCTACCGCGTCCTCGCCTACGACACGCGCGGACACGGCGAGAGCATGGCGCCCTCGGGTGCCTACACGCTGGAGCAGCTCGCCGACGACCTGCACGCGCTGCTCAAGCACCTTGCTATCGACAGCACGCACTATGTCGGCCTGTCGATGGGCGGCATGATCGGCCAGACCTTCGCGCTCAAGTATCCAGGCGTATTTCGCAGCCTGGTGCTGGCCGATACCACCAGCCGCTACCCGGCCGACGGGGCGGGGGTATGGAAGGAGCGCATCCACACGGTCGAGACGCGCGGCATGCAGCCGCTGGTGCAGCCGACCCTCGAGCGCTGGTTCACCGAGCCGTTCCGCAAGGCGCATCCCGAGGTGGTTCAGCGCATCGCGGTGCTGATTGCGAACACCCCGGTTGCCGGCTATGCCGGCTGCAGCCACGCGATTCCGAAGATCAACCTGACCGCCAGGCTGAAGGAAATCGACTGTCCGATTCTGGTCGTCTGCGGCGACAAGGACCCGGGCACGCCGCCGGCGATGGCGCGCGAGATCCACGACAACGCGCCCGGCTCGAAGCTAGTGCTGATCCCGGACGCGGCGCACCTGTCCAACATGGAAAAGCCGGCGGAATTCAATCGCGCGCTGGAAGCGTTCCTTTCATCCCTGCCCAGCGCTTGAGGCCGCTCGCGCGAATGCCGAACAAGTCGAGCACCCGTGCCACGGTGTGCTCGATGAGCTCCTCGATGCTCTTCGGCTTGGCATAGAGCGCCGGAGCCGGAGGAAAAATGATCCCTCCCATCTCGGTCACCGCGACCATGTTGCGCAGGTGCGCGAGATTGAGCGGGGCCTCGCGCGGCAGCAGCACCAGGCGGCGGCGCTCCTTGAGCACCACGTCGGCGGCGCGCGAGGCCAGGTCGTCGGCGTGCGCGTGCGCGACCGCGGCGAGCGTCTTCATCGAGCACGGCGCAATCACCATGCCCTCGGTCAGGAACGAGCCGCTCGCGAGCGTCGCGGCGATGTCGCGCGGGTTGTAGGCGACCGCGGCCAGCCGCTCGATCTCGCGCCGCTTCAGGCCCAGTTCCTGCCAGGCAGTCAGCGCGCCCGCTTCCGAAAGCACCAGGTGGCTCTCCCAGCCGCGCTGCCGGTGCAGCGCCACGAGCAGTCGCACGCCGTAAGCGGCGCCGGTCGCGCCGGTGATCGCGACGATCAGTCGTTTCGCCATGGCACAAGCCTACCTGAAGCGCGCAGCCTCGTGCGGCTTGACGCCAATCGGGCGCCCGCTAGGATGCACGAGGGGGCTTCATGATTGCGCAGCGCCGCAACTACCTGTTCGTCGCGCTCGCTGCGGGCGCCGTGTTCGCGCTCGGCCTGGGCCTGCGCCAGGCGCAGCCGCTGTTCATCAGCGCGATCAACTCCTCGACCGGCATGGGCTACGCCACGATCAGCCTCGCGTTCGGCATCGCGCAGCTGATGTGGGGACTGGCGCAGCCGGTGGCCGGCGGAATAGCAGACCGCTACGGCCCGCGGCCGGTGATGATTGGCGGCGCGCTGCTAGTCTCCGCCGCCACCGCGCTTACGCCTCTCGCGCACACCGGGCTCGCGCTCGCGCTCCTGATCGGGGTGCTCGGCGCGACCGGCGCGGGTGCGCTCGGTCCCTCGTTACTCATGTCGGCAGCAAACCGCTGGATCCCGGAGGCGAAGCGCGCGTTCGCGAGCGGCGTCATCAATGCCGGCGGCTCGTTCGGCCAGTTCACCCTGGTGCCGCTGGCGCAGCTCGCCATCGGCCTGGCCGGCTGGCAACCGGCGCTGGTGCTGCTCGGCGCGAGCGGCCTGCTCGCGGTGCCGCTGGTGCTTTGGCTCACGCGCGGCGGCGCGGCGCATGCCTCGCACGCGGCCTCGCCCGGCGCCGCCTCCCTGCGCCAGGCGCTGCGCGCGGCCGCGGGCGACCGCAGCTTCCTGCTGCTCAGTGCCGGCTTCTTCACCTGCGGTTTTCACGTCGCCTTCATCGTCACCCATCTGCCGGGCTACGTCGCGCTGTGCAGTCTGCCGGCCACCGTCAGCGCGTGGTCGCTGGCGGTGGTCGGCCTGTTCAACATCGGCGGCAGCCTGTGGATCGGGCTGCGCATCCAGACCTGGCGCATGAAGATGTCGCTCGTCGGCATCTACGCCGCGCGCGCGGTGATTATCCTGGTGTTCTTCCAGTTCGCGCCCAAGACTGCATTCAGCTTCCTCGTGTTCTCCGCCGCGATCGGCTTCACCTACCTCTCGACCGTGCCGCCGACGGTGGGCCTGGTGGCCAAGCTGCACGGGCCGAAGTACCTGGCGACGCTGTTCGGCGTGGTGATGCTGTCGCACCAGGTGGGCGGCTTTCTCGGCGCCTGGCTCGGCGGCAAGGTGTTCGTGGCAACCGGCAACTACGACTTGATGTGGTGGGCCGACATCGCGCTTTGCCTGTTCGCCGCCGCGATCAACCTGCCGATCCGCGAGGCACGCCAGCCGGCGGCGGCCGCCGCCTAGCCGTCGCGCGCGGCGCCGCCCTTTTTGCCGCGCACCGCGGCGACGAACAGCCACACGATCACAAGTGGAATCAGCAGCGGCAGCAGGAACGGGAACGCAAGCCACACCAGCAGCAGGCCGGCCAGCACGAACGCCCCGAGCAGGATCAGGCCGATTCCGGCGAAAACGAAGGTAAGCAGGATCGCGGCGCAGAACATGCCCACGATCCCCACCAGCAGGCCCCAACCCTCGGCCGCGAACTTCGCCGGGCCGGCAAGCTCGCGCCCGTTCACGACGATGCTCACGCCGCTCGAGTGCAGCGCGACCCAGGCCAGCATCGCGAGCAGGACCAGCACCAGCACCAGGGCAACGCTTCTCACCACGATCTGTTCATCCTTCTCAAGCGCGGTAGACTTGGCGCGATCGCCATTGGAGGAGACCGCACCATGTTCGAGACTACCATCGCCGGCAGCCTGCCGAAACCTTTCTGGCTCGCCGAGCCGAACAAGCTCTGGCCGACCTGGCAGGCGTCTGGCGAAGACCTTGCGCGCGCCAAGCGCGACGCGACGCTGCTGTGGCTCAAGGAGCAGGAAGACGCCGGCATCGACATCGTTTCCGACGGAGAAATGTCGCGCCAGCACTTCGTGCACGGCTTCCTCGAGGCGGTCGAGGGCATCGACTTCGAGCACAAGGTGAAGATGGGCATTCGCGACAACCGCTACGAGGCGATGGTCCCGGTGGTGGTCGGGCCGATCAAACTCAAGGGGCGCGTGCACCAGATCGAGGCGCGCGTGGCGCGCGCGCACACCGGCAGGAAGCTAAAGATCACCATGCCCGGGCCGATGACGATCGTCGACACGATCGCCGACCGGTTCTACAGCGACAAGGTAAAGCTGGCGCTGGCCTTCGCCGACCTGCTCAACCAGGAGGCGCGTGCGCTGGAGAAGGACGGCGTCGACACGATCCAGTTCGACGAGCCGGCGTTCAACGTCTACATGGACGACGTGGTCAAGTGGGGCGTCACGGCGCTCGAGCGCGCCGCGCGCGGGCTCAAGTGCACCACCGCGGTCCACATCTGCTACGGCTACGGCATCAAGGCCAACATCGACTGGAAGGAAAGCCTGGGCGAGGAGTGGCGCCAGTACGAGAAGATCTTTCCCGCGCTCGCCAAGAGCAAAATCAAGCAGGTCTCGCTCGAGTGCATCCACTCGCACGTGCCGCCGCAGCTGATGGCACTGCTCAAGGGCAAGGACGTGCTGGTGGGGGTGATCGACGTCGCCTCGGACAAGGTCGAGACGCCGGCCGAGGTCGCCGCCACCATCCGCCGCGCGCTCAAGTACGTGCCGAAGAACCGCCTGTTTCCGTGCACCAACTGCGGCATGGCGCCAATGCAGCGCGAGATCGCGATCGCCAAGCTGAAAGCCTTGGGGGCCGGCGCGGCGCTGGCGCGCAAGAAATACGGCAAGGCGACTACCAGCAAAAAGCGTAAGCCGGGAAAACCTCGGACTTCGCGCCGCGCGGGTCGCAGCCGGCCTCGATAAGGCCGCTCGCCTCGTCGAACTGGGCCGCCGAGACGAAACCCTCGGTCCAGTCCGGCGCCACGTCGAGCTCGTGGCCGCGGCGCCTGAGCTCGTCGAGCACCTTCTTGCCGAAGCGCGGCTCGATGCGCACCCGGTTGGGGTAGCCGCGGTGCGGGGCGAAGAAGCCCGGGAAGTGCTCGGTCGAGAGCTTGGGCGCCTCGATCGCCTGCTGCAGCGTCAGGCCGAAAGCGGCGCGGTAGAGGAAGAACTGCAGCAGCCACTGGCCCTGGTTGTCGCCGCCCATGGTGCCGAAGGTCATCCACGGCTTGCCGTTGCGGAACGCAAGCGAGGGCGTAAGCGTGGTGCGCGGGCGCTTGCCCGGGGCGACCACGTTGGGGTGGTGCTGCGGCCCGAGGTAGAAGGTCATCATCCGCACCGAGAGCGGAAAGCCGAGCGGCTCGACCACCTCGGCCGACATCAGCCAGCCGCCGCTCGGGGTGAAGGAGGCCATGTTGCCCTTGGCGTCGACTGCGTCCACGTGCACCGTGCCGGCGCCCCAGTGGCCCGGCGCGAAGCGCTCCTCCTCGGGCAGCAGCGCCGCGTTGCGCCGCGCGTCGCCGGGGCGCAGCTCGAGGCTCGAGCGGCGCAGGTCGATCAGCTTCGCCCTTTCGTCGTTGTACGCGTCCGACAGCAGAATGTCGGATGGAACCAGGGTCTGCGACGGATCGCCGTAGTACTGCTCGCGGTCGGCGAAAGCGAGCTTCATCGCTTCAATCAGCAGATGGCAGTAGTCCGCGCTGCCCGGCTCCATCGCCTGCAGGTCGTGGCGCGCCATGAGCGCGATGGCCTGCAGCTCGGCCGGCCCCTGGCTCCAGAAGCCGCACTTGTAGAGCTCGGTGTCGCGAAAGCGCAGGCGCGCGGGCTCTTCGAGCCGGGTTTCGAAGCGCTCCAGATCCTCGCGCGCGAGCAGGCCGTCGCGCTCGCGCGAGAATTTCGCGATCTCGTCCGCCACCTCGCCCCGGTAGAACGCGGCGAGCGGATCCTTCTCGCCGGCGAGGTAGTCGAGCACCCGGGCGTACGCCGGATTCTTCACCGGCTCGCCCACCTCCGGCACTCGCCCGCCCGGAATGTACAGTCGGCCGGTCGCGGGCCATTCCGACAGGAACCTCTCGCGCAGTACGGTGAGGCCGTACTTGTGCGAGCTGCGCAGCCCCGAGTGCATCGGAAATCCCTTCGCCGCGAGCTCGCGCGCGTGCCACGAGACGTCCTTCAGGCTCATCGTGCCCCAGCGCGTGAGCGCGGTCATCAGGGCCGAGAACGCGGCCGGCGCGCCCGCGGCGAGAATGCCGCTGTCGGGCACATCGGCCAGGCCGCGCGCGCGGTAGGCCTCGGGCGTCGCCGCCATGGGCGCGGCCGTGTTGCCGTTGACCGCGATCACCCGCGACTCGCCCGCCAGGCGCACCAGCATCGGGCATTCGCCGCCGAGAGTGTGCATCTGCGGATTGACCACGCCCTCGACCAGGGTCCCCGCGACCGCCGCGTCGAACGCGTTGCCGCCCGCCTTGAGCACGTCGACCCCGGCGTTGACCGAAAGATAGGAGTTGGAGGCGACCGCCCCGTGCGTGCCGATCAGGCGCGGATAGAACGTGGTCGAGTCGGTCGGAAGGTCGCGGTAGGTTCGAGCGCTCATGAGGGCCGGTAGAATACCCGAATGCGCCTGCTGTGGGCCGTCGTGCTGGGACTGACCGTGCATGCCGCGCCGGCATTCGCGGCGCCGCCGGCCGACCGCGCCGCGGCGCTCGCCGAGCTGCGCGCGGACGAGCCGGCCCGCCGGGCCGAAGCGATCGCCTGGATCGCCAACCACGGCGCCGCGGGAGACGCCGAGCTGCTCTACCCGCGGCTGCGCGACGACAGCGCACCGGTGCGCAGCTACGCTGAAAGCGCGCTCTGGGTGCTGTGGAGTCGCTCCGGCGACCGCGCGCTCGACGAGCTGCTGGCGCGCGGCGTGGAGGAAATGAACGGCGGCCGGCTGCCGCAGTCGATCGCGACCTTCTCCGAGGTGATCCGCAAGATGCCGGCGTTCACCGAAGCGTGGAACAAGCGCGCCACGGCCTACTACCTGGCGGGCGAGTACCGCAAGTCGATTGCCGACTGCAATCAGGTGCTAAAGCGCAATCCGCGGCACTTCGGCGCACTCTCCGGCCTGGGGCAGATCTACCTCGCACTGGAAGACTACGAGCAGGCGCTGGCCTGGTTCCGGCGCGCGCTCGAGGTCGATCCGAACCTCGAGGGGGTCGAGCTCAACATCAGGACGCTCGAGGAGATCCTCAAGCGGCGCCGCGCGCGCACGATCTAAGCCCTCACGCGCAAAGCTCGTCGGCCAGCTCGATCACGGCTGCCGCGGCCTCGGCCGGATACTCGAACGGGAACAGGTGTCCGCCGGGCACCTTGCGCAGCGCGAAGCGGCGCCGCGTCGCGGCCAGCCCGGTGCGCCGCACCACGTCCGAATGTTCGCCGCCCACGAACCCCCCCGGCACGCGCAGCGCGCGCAGCGGGCGGGCCATGTCGTGCGGGATGGTGCGGTAGATCTGATATTCGACCTGCGGGTCGATGAGCAGCCTGAGCGCACCGCCCGAGCGCACCAGCCCGTGGCGCACGTAGTCGTCCAGGCAGGCTTCGGTGAAGTGGCGAAACAGGCGCCGGGTGCGGAAGTGGCGCTTCGCATCCGCCCGGCTGTCCCATTGGCTGCGCCGGTCGCGCGTCGCACCCGCGGGCGTCACCCGGTCGACGATCCCCAGCCGCTTGGTCGCGCCGAGCATGCGCCCGCGCAGGCCGCCGATCACCGGCGCATCCAGCAGCACGATGGCGCGAAACAGCTCGGGCCGCCTGAGCGCGGCAAGCAAGCTGAGGTAGCCGCCGAGCGAGTGCCCCACGCCGAGCACCGGCGCGCCGCGGTACTCGCGCTCGAGCGTGTCGATCAGCTGCTCGACCAGGTGCGGCCAACCCTCCGTGACGGGGAAGCGCGGATCCATGCCGATCGCCTCGATCCAGCCGATGCGGTAGCGCTTGCCGAGCGCGTCGAACATCTGCGCGTAACACGGCGCCGGAAACCCGTTGGCATGCGAGAAATGCAGCAGCGGCTTGTTCAGACGTACTCTTTCGCCGCGGTGTCCGCGTCCACCGGGCGCCCGGCGAGGAAGCCCTGCAGGTAGTCGCAGCGGCAGGTCTGCAGGAACTCCATCTGGGCCTCGGTCTCGACGCCTTCGGCCACCACCTTGAGGCCGAGCGCGTGCGAAAGCGCGACCACGGCGGCGACGATCGCCTTGTGATCCTTGTCCGCCGGAATGCCTTCGATGAACGAACGGTCGATCTTCAACTTGTCGACCGCGAAACGCTTGAGGTAGGCCAGGCTCGAGTACCCGGTGCCGAAGTCGTCGATCGCGATCGATACCCCGAGCTGCTTGAGCTTGGCGAACGTGGCGGCCGTGACGTCCGTGTGCTGCATCGCCGTCGACTCGGTGATCTCGAGCTCGAGCAGGCTCGCTGGCAGCCCGCTATCCTTGAGCGCCTGCGCCACCGTGCTGACCAGCGTGGGATCGCCGAACTGGCGCGCCGAGAGGTTCACCGACACCGGCAATCCCCGGTCGATGCCGATGAAGGTGGCCCAACGGCAGGCCTCGCGCAGCACCCACTCGCCGATATTGAGGATCAGGCCGGTGTCCTCGGCCAGCTGGATGAATTCCGCCGGCGGCACCAGCCCGCGCGACGGATGCTGCCAGCGCACCAGCGCCTCATGCCCGGCGACGCAACCGCCCTTGAGCTCGATGATCGGCTGGTAGTGCACCCGCAGCTCGCCCTTTTGCAGCGCGCGCCGCAGATCGTTCTCCAGCGCCAGCCGGCGTGAGGCCGACAGGTTCATCTGGTCGGTGAAGAACTGGTAGTTCGCGCGCCCCATCTCCTTGGCGTGGTACATGGCCGCGTCGGCATTTCGGATCAGCGTCTCCGCGTCGCGCCCGTCCTCCGGGAACACGCTGATGCCGATCGATGGCGTGACGTGCAACTCGCGCCCCTCGACCACGGTCGGCAACGACAGCTGCTCGATCACCTTCTGCGCCACGTGCGCGGCGTCGGTGGCCCGCCTGATCTCGGGCAGCACCACCACGAACTCGTCGCCGCCTATGCGGCAGATCGTGTCGACGTCACGCAGCTGCGTCACCAGGCGCTGGGCGACGTCTTTCAGCAGGACGTCGCCGGCCGCGTGGCCGAGCGAGTCGTTGATGGTCTTGAAGCGATCCAGGTCGATGAACATGACCGCGGTCTGCTCGCGGTTGCGGTAGCTGAGCGCGAGGGCCTGCGTCAGGCGGTCCTCGAGCAGGCGCCGGTTGGGCAGCCCGGTCAGGGCGTCGTGGTCGGCCAGGTGCTGCGCGCGCTGCTCGGCCTGCTTGCGCTCAGCGATCTCCGCCTCGAGCATCCGGTTCGCGTCCGCAAGCTGCGCCGTGCGCTGGGAAACGGCCTGCTCGAGCGACTCGCGCGCGGCGTGCTCAACGCTGATGTCGTCGTAGATCCAGATCGTGCCCTCGTGCGGCCGGACCGGATCGATCGCGCGCCCGACGATCTTGCACCAGATGAGCGTGCCGTCGCGGCGCTTGAGCTCGCGCTCATCGGTCGAGCGCTCGCCGCGCGCCAGCATCTCGTAGCGCGTCTCGCCCGCGTCCTCGTAGTCCCGCGTGCTGGGGAAGACGATCGCCGTGCTCTGGCCGATCATCTCGCCCGGCGCATAGCCGAACATCTCCTCGAACCTCGGGTTGCAGCGCTGGTAGACGCGGTTCTTGACGAACGAGATGCCGACCGTGGCGTTGTCGAGGATCAGCTGCTGCTCGGCGAGCGCGCGGCGCATGCGCTCCTCGGTCTCGCGCTCGAGCGTGACGTCCTCGAACAGCCAGACGTAGCCCTTGGCCGGGTTGCCGGGTTCGACCGCGCGGCCCGAGAGCCGACACCAGAAGCCGGAGCCGTCGGCGCGACGCAGGAACTGCTCGCGCTGGTGGGCGCGCCCCTGGTCCAGCTCGGCGTATACCGCGCCGCGCTCCGCATGCTCCTCGTCGGTAAAGTAAATGGCGCGCGCCGGCACGCTCTGGCCCTCGCCGGGCGCGTAGCCGAACAGCTCCTCGAAGCGCTGACTGCAGCGCTGGATGACGCGCTCGCGCACGAAGGCGATGCCCACCACCACGTTGTCGAGCAGCGCCTGTTGCTCCGCGAGCAGGCGCGCGAGCTCATCCTCGGCGCGCCGCTGTTCGGTGATGTCCTCGACCGTCCATACCGAGCCCTTCTCGGGGTGGCGCGGATCGACCGCGCGCCCGTCGACGCGCGTCCAGAAGCTGCTGCCGTCCTTGTGCCGGCGCAATCCGATGCGCCGGGAGGTCTTGCCCGCGGCCAGCGCGCCGTAGGCGTCTTCGTCGGTGCGGTAGGTGTCTTCCTGGTCATACAGAATGCTGGTCGGCTTGCCGTCCATCTCGCCCGGGCCGTAGCCGTACATCTCCTCGTAGCGCCGGTTGCAGCGCACGAGGTGGCGGTCCTTGATGAACACGATGCCGATCGAGGCGCTGCTGAGAATCGCCTCCTGTTCGCGCAGCAAGCGGTTGACCTCGTCGCTGTGGCGCTTGCGCTCGGTGATGTCCTCGGCGATCCAGATGGTGCCGGCCTGGGTCTGGCTCGGGTTGATCGCCTTGGCGATCACGCGGCACAGCAGGGTCGAGCCGTCCTTGCGCTTGAATTCCCATTCCAGGTCGAGCTGCTTGCCCTCGCGCAGCACGGGCACCGCGACCCGCCCGAGCTCGGCGTAGCTCTCGGCGCTGGTGTAGATGACCTCGCCCGGCTGGCCGATCAGCTCCCCGGGGCCCCAGCCCAGCATCTCCTCGAACTTCGGATTGCAGAGCGAGAACTTGCGCTCGCGCGTGAACGCGATGCCGATCGAGGCGTTGGCGAGAATCGCCTGGTGCTCGAGCTCGGTATAGCGGTTGCGATTGGCGTAGCCCGCGGCGGGGGCCTCGGCGCGCGGGGCCGGCTCCTTCGCGGCCGGCCCAGCCGTCTCGGTCACTGTGGCCCGCAGCGGCGCGGAGTCGCTCATTTCGAGTCTCTAGTATTCAAGCCGTTTCTCCCGCGATTCGCGGCCCCCCGCGGAATCGTAACCCCAAATACGCTCTCGCGTATGAATCACCGCGTGTGTGCACTATTTCACCAAAAACTCTCGACCGTGATCTGGCCCGGAGAGCGCCGGCGGTGCTTCTTCATGCCGCGCGCGGCGAGTGCGGCGGCCGCATCGCGCAGCATGTCGGGGTTGCCGCACAGCATCACCTGCGATGTCTCCGGTCGCAGCTGCGCGTGCGCGGCTGCCTCAAGCCGCCCGTCGCCGATCGCCGCCGGGATGCGTCCGGAAAGCGACCCCGGCGCCTGCTCGCGGCTGACGAAGGTGACGCGGCGGAAGCGCTCCGCGCCCCGCTCGCGCTCGATCGCGTCGAGCAGCTCGCGATAGACCAGCTCGCGGGCGAAGCGCGCGGCGTGCACCAGCACCACGCGCCGGTAGCGCTGCCAGGGCGTCTCGGTGCCCAGGATCGACAGGAACGGCGCCAGCCCGGTGCCGGTCGACATCAGCCACAGCGTTTCGGCGTCCGGCACCTCCGACAGCACCAGGAAGCCGGCCGGGTTGAGCGACAAATAGATAACATCGCCCGCAGCGAGCCGCGCCAGGCGCGGGGAAAGAGGCCCCTCGGGCACCACCACGCCGTAGAACTCGCAAAGCGGCGCCCGGGGCGGATTGACGAACGAGAACGGACGCGCGATGCGCTCGCCGTCGACGTCCAGCGCAAGCTTGACGAATTGCCCCGCCTCGAACGGCAGCCGCGGCGCCTCGACCTTGAGCGAGAACAGCACCTCGGTCCAGCGCCGGTTCTCGACTACGCGCCCCTCGAGCCACTTGCTCATTGGATCCGGTACGGTTCAAGCTGGACATCGGCGAGCTGCCCGCCTAGCGTGACGATTACCCCTTGGCGCCGGTTGTTGCCGGTGTCGGAGAACTCGAACGCATAGGTGCGCCGCAGCCGCAGGCGCCCGTCGTCGTCACGCGCCGGGCGCAGCTTCACGAACGCCACCGTTTCGTCGAGGAACTGCAGCCCGTAGCGTCCGCACGCCGCGCGCCCGGCTGCCACCGCGCGCTCGCGCGCGCGCAGGCTGTCGACCCAGAACCACGTGGCGCCGATGACGACGGCGATTGCGGACAGTTCCAGCATGGGTCGCGCATTATATTCACGCCATCTCCCTCGAGTCGCGGTAGCGGTAGTAAACCAGGGCGAGCGTCTCTTTGCCCCTCGCAAGCGCGTGTCCGGGTACCGGACGGAGCGGCGTGAACGGCAGCGCAAGCTGCGCAAGCGGCGCGCCCAGGCAGGCGCGCGCCAGCTCGGCGCCGATCGCGGTGGCGAGCGCCAGGCCGCGACCGTTGCACCCGAGCCAGGCGAGCACGCCCGGCGCCAGCTCGTGCACGTGCGGCAGCGCATCGAGGGTCATGCCGAGCCGCCCGTGCCACTGGAACTCGAAGCGCGGCACGCCGAGCTGCGGGAAAACGCGCGCCACGCGCTCGCCGATGCGGCGCGCGAGCCGCGCGCGCCAGCGCCAGGGCAGCACCAGCGCGCCGCCGGTCACCAGGCGCCCGTTCGCGTCCCAGCGGAAGAAATGCAGGTCGCCGTGCGTGTCGGAGCAGGCGTGGTCGAACGGCAGCACGCTCCGTCGCGCCTGTTCGGGCAGCGGCACGGTCGCCATCTGGTAGCTGGTCACCGGAAAGACGCTGCGCGCCAGGCCCGGCCAGAGCGCGCCGGTATAGGCGTGGGTGGCGATCACGACGCGCTCGGCGCGCAGCGCGCCGCGCGCGGTGGCGACGCGCCACAGGCTGCCGGCGCGCGCGACGCTTTGCGCCGCGCTGTACGTGTGCACGCGCGCGCCGCGACCGATCGCGGCCCTTGCCAGTTCGCGGCAGTAGGCGAGCGCGTTGAGCTTGCCGCCGCTCGCGTTCTGCCAGCCGCCGTACCAGAAGGCCGACCCGGTCACGCGCTCCATGCCCGCGCGGTCGAGCACCTCGACCGGCGCACCGCGCCGTGCCCAGGCCGCGGCGCGCGCCTCGGCCAGCCGCATGCGCCCCGGCGTATGCGCGGGCTGCACCCAGCCGTTGTGCACCGCTTCGCTGCGCATGCCGTGGCGGCCGATCAGCTCGAAAGTCAGCCGCGCCGAGTCGCACACTAGCTGCACGAAGCCCTCACCGGCGCGCGCCGCGAGCTCGTCGGGATCCACCCGCGACAGCGTCGGGATCACCTGCCCGTTGTTGCGCCCGGAGGCGCCGTGGCCGATCTCGCCCGCCTCGAGCACCGCGACGCGCGCACCGCCCTCGGCCAGCGCGAGCGCGCAGGACAGGCCCGTATAGCCCGCGCCGATCACTGCGACGTCCACGCGCTGCTCGCCCTCCAGCGCGCCGGTGGGCGGCGCCGCCGGCGCCGTCGCGTGCCAAAGTGAAGTTCGAAATCCGTCGTCACACATAACTTCGCCGATCCTGCCGGGCGCGCGCCACCCTGTAAAGCGTAAGAAGAATTCGTAACGGCTCGATCTTTGGCCCGCCCGCACTCGCCAAAGCGCGTCACGTCAAAGTGGCCACGTATTGGTCACGTCTTCGCGCGACAGTCCGCGCGTGTGCTTCCGCCCCATAGCATTCGTCCGGAAGGTGTGCTCGCGAACGCCCGACGCGTTACATTCAGGTGGAATTGCTTGCGGCCATTTCGAGGCGTAAGGTCTTGATCAACTGGGCGGATGCGAGCCGGTGTTACAAGTTGTGTGGTTTGCAAACCGACCAAGAATGGCAACTAAAAAATCACCTAATACTAGGTCGTTCCAAAATGGACCTACCGCACGAGTTCCGGCCGTTATTTCGCACGAGTCCAGTTCTGGATTTGATCGGCCCACTTTATTGCCGCGGCGAGGGGGTTGATCTCGTTATCGGTCTTCGTGTCGAGGCAAAGCACTGCAATGCGCGGGGGACTGTACACGGCGGGATCCTGGCAACGGTTGCCGACGTTGCGCTCGGCTATACGATGGCGTTCTCGTCCACGCCTCCGGCGAATCTCGTCACGGCAAATCTAGCGCTTGATTTTGCTGGAACGGCGAAGATCGATGACTGGCTCGAGGCGCATGTCGACGTTCAAAAACAAGGTAGCCGACTCTCGTTCGCGAACTGCTACATCACTGTGAACGGGCAACGCATCGTTCGCGCAAGTGCAGTCTTTCTCGTCACCGGCCAGCTCGATGCGAAGGCTTCGGCCTAACCGCGCGATGGACAGCGACACGTCGCAAGCGGCGCATTGCGCGCTTGCTCGTGCGCGTCATCGCGCACGTTGGGCGTCGTAGAGAAGGAGTGACAATGCAAGCGTTTCAGCCTGCGAATCCGAACTATGCCAAGGCGCTGGAGAAGTTGATCTACGGCATGCCTATAGCCCAATACTTCGGGCTTCGGTTCATCCGGATCGAGCCGGATCTGGTCGAGATGGAAATGCCCTTCCGAAAGGAACTTTCTTTCGCGGAAGGGGCGTTTCAGGCGGGCCCCATCGGCACTCTCCTCGATTTCACGGCTGGGAGCGCAGCGGGCACTTTGTTGCCCCCCGATTGGGGGACGTCGACGATTGATTTTACAGTCAAGGTGCTCGCACCAGCCCGGGGCGAGAAGTTCGTTGCGCGAGGTGCCGTGGTTTCCGCGGGCAAATCCATTTCCGTTGGCGAAGCGAAGGTCTTTGCCATCGCCGGTTCGGAAGAGACGCTGTGCGCGGCAGGCCTCGTCACGATGCATAACTTCGCGTCAAATAGATTGTGACGTTTCGCGGTTCAAGAGGGGTCGAGGAGCAAATGCCCGTCGTGCACAGGTTAGCGACTCGAGGCGATCTGCCGCACATTGTGGATATCTACAACTCCACGATCCCGTCGCGAATGGCTACAGCCGATACGGAGCCCGTGTCGGTTGAAAGTCGACTACGCTGGTTTGAGGAACACAGTCCGAATCTTAGGCCTCTTCGGGTCGTCGAAGACGATGGCCGCGTTGTGGCTTGGCTCAGCTTCTCTTCTTTCTACGGGCGTCCGGCATATTCCAAAACTGCTGAGTTGAGCGTCTACGTACGCAAGGAACTACGAAAGCGCGGGTTCGGTTCGTACTTGTTGGCTCAAGCGTTGGCTCACGCGCCTGCCCTCAAGGTCGATACCCTGCTGGGTTTCATATTCCGCCACAACGAGCCGATCCTTGCACTCTTCCAGAGGTTTGGGTTTTCCCGCTGGGGTGAGCTGCCAAAGGTGGCGGCCTTGGACGGGGTTGAACGCGATCTGATTATTCTCGGCAGGCGCGTGTGAGGCGCCCAACTAGTAGCTGCTGCGGACGGGCGGCCTGCGCCGCGCCACCTTTAGCTGCCGTGCCGCCCCCTCGCAGAGCACGACTATGGCGTCATGGGACGCGTCCGTTCCCCGATGTGGGTCTCCCGATGTAGACTTCCGTTACTCAGTTCAGGAGGCGTGCATGTCGGACCTCGTTGAAGAGCTTTCGCACAAAGCCCGAGCGCTACCGCCAGAGGATCGCGTCCGGCTCGCTGAAGAGTTACTCGCATCCGTTCAGGAACCTGACGCAGAAGTTGATGCCGCGTGGGAAGAGGAGATCAAGCGCCGCATTGCTGAGATCGACAGCGGCAAAGCCAAACTTGTCCCTGCCGAAGAGGTCTTCGCTGAGGTCCGTCGCCTGCTCAAGTGAAAGCGGTTCGCTTTCATGACGCAGCGCGGGCAGAATTGATCGACGAGATCAAGTATTACGCCAGCATCAGCCCTAACCTTGGCGAGCGACTTGCCAACGATATAGAACAGGCAACACGGCTCGCCTCCGAATTCCCGGACGTGGGATTGCCATACAAGTACGGTACGCGACGGGTGTTGCCGAGGAAGTTTCCGTTTTCCGTCGTCTACCTAGTCCGCGAATCCGAGATCTATGTACTCGCGCTTGCACCGTTCAGTCGTAGGCCAGGCTACTGGCGCGCCCGCAAGAACTACGGCTAACCCCCGGTTGGAGGCGAGGCGCATGAACAACAGTGCTACGAGATTAAATGTCCGCTTTGCAAGAGATGTTCCATGAGCAAACCGAATCCCTTCGTCGACGGCGGCTACGCCTACCTCAAAGGCGTGTTTCCCTACTCGCAGGGCGTGGCCGCGCTGCCGGGCTTCGCGATTGAGCGCACGCGCTTCGCGCGGCCGCTGCCGCTGGCTCGGGGATTTGCCGCCATCCAGTCGCACCTCGCCGCGCTCGGCCGGCCGCGCATGGCGCTCTGCGCCGCCGAGCTGCGCTCGCCGCAGCCGTTCAGCTTCGACGGTTTCGGCGAATTCAACCGGCGCTACGTCGCGGTGCTGGAGGACTGGGGCATCTTCCGCGCCGGGGTCAATCCGGTCGCGCGCTCCAACGTCGCGCCCGAAATCGACCCGCCCGCCGAGCCTTCGTTTTACGCCTTCAGCTACACGGTCCCCGCCGAGGCCGCCGGGCCGAGCTTCGTGGTCGCGGGCAGCGGTGAGTGGCCCGAGGGCGGGCGCTTTCCCGAGGACATCGTGGCGCGCGGCGACGTCTCGCCCGAGGGGCTGCGCACCAAGGCTCGCTGGGTGCTCGACATGATGCAGCACAGGCTGCGCGGGCTGGGCGCGAGCTGGGGCGAGGTCTCGGCGACCCAGGTCTACACCGTGCACGACCTGCATCCGTTCCTGGGCGAGGAGATCGTCGCGCGCGGCGCCGCCCCGGCCGGCCTGACCTGGCATTACTGCCGGCCGCCGATCAGCGGGCTCGAGTACGAGATGGACGCGCGCGGGGTAGCCCTGGAGCGCGTCATCCGCGCCTAGGCAGCGCGGCGCATGAACTCCGCGGCGCGCTCGCCGATCATGATCGCGGGCGCGTTGGTGTTGCCGCCGATCAGGCTCGGCATCACCGAGCAGTCGGCCACGCGCAGGCCCTCGACACCGCGCACCCGCAGCTCGGGGTCGAGCACCGCGCCGGCGTCGCCTCCCATGCGGCAGGTGCCCGCCACGTGATAGACGGTGTCCGTGCGCGCGCGTATCGCGCGCTCGATCTCGGCGTCGTCGTGCACTCGTGCAGTGTAGAGCTCGGTCGAGGCAAACGCGGCCAGCGCCGGCGCGTCGAGGATGCGCCGCACCAGCTTGAAGCCACGCACCAGCGCGGCGAGGTCCCCGGGCTCAGCGAGGAAGCGCGGGTCGATCAGCGGCGCGTCGCGCGCGTCGCCACTCGCCAGCCGCACCGTGCCGCGGCTCTTGGGGCGCAGCACGCAGACGTGGCACGACAGCCCGTGCCCGAGGTGCAGCGTGCGGTTGTGGTTGTCCACCATGCCAATCACGAAGTGCAGCTGCAGGTCGGGGCGCTCGAGCCCGAGCTCGCTTTTCACAAAGCCGCCCGCCTCGGCGAAATTGGAGGTCAGCATGCCGCGCCGCTCGCGCACGTAGCGCCAGATTTCCTTCGCGAGGCGCAGCCCGCCGCCGAGCGAAACGCCCAGCAGCTCGCTCGAGCCGATCTTGCGGTTGATGATGTAGTCGGGATGATCCTGCAGGTTCGCGCCCACGCCGGGCGCGTCGTGCACGACTTCCAGCCCGAGCGCGCGCAGCTGCTCGCCGGGCCCGATACCCGAGCACATCAGAAGCTGCGGCGACTGGAACGCGCCGGCGGCGAGCACCACTTCGCGCGCCGCGCCGAGCGTCTCCCTGCGCCCGGCGCGCACGATCTCGACCCCGGTCGCGCGCCGCCCCTCGAACAGCACGCGCAGCGCGTGCGCCCGGGTGTAGACGGCCAGGTTAGGCCGGCCCATCACCGGGCGCAGATAGGCGCGCGCCGCGCTCCAGCGCTCGCCGCCCTTTTGCGTCACCTGGTAAAGGCCTACGCCCTCCTGCTGCGCGCCGTTGAAGTCTTCGTTCGGCGGCAGCCCCGCCTGCTTGCCCGCCTCGACGAACAGCCGAGCGAAGGGATTCGGCGAGCGCAGATCGGCCACGTTGAGCGGCCCGCCCACGCCGTGAAAATCGCTTGCGCCGCGCTCGTTGTTCTCGGCGCGCAGGAAATGCGGCAGCACGTCGCACCAGCCCCAGCCGGTCGCGCCAGCCGCGGCCCAGTCGTCGTAGTCCGACGGGTGGCCGCGCATGTAGATCATCGCGTTGAGCGAGCTCGAGCCGCCGAGCATCCTGCCGCGCGGCTGATAGCAGCGGCGCTGGTACATCGCCTCCTGCGGCACGGTCTCGAAGGCCCAGTTGCGGATCCGCGTCGGCACCAGCAGCGCGGCCCCGACCGGCGTGCTGACCAGCGCGCTGTCGTCCGGCGGACCGGCTTCGACCAGGCACACGCGCAGCGACGGGTCTTCCGACAGGCGCGCGGCGAGCGCGCAGCCGGCCGAGCCACCGCCCACCACCACGCAGTCGAACTGCGCCATCCCGGACTCCTCAGGCGGGCGCCACGCGCGGCGCGCGGCGGCGCTTCTCGTACGCCTCGATCGCGGCGCCGAGGATGCCCTTGGGCATGAAGATAATGAACAGCACCAGCATCAGGCCGTAGATCGTCGCGTCCAGCCCGTGGATGTCGTGCCCGATGGTGAGGCGCAGGCCCTCGGCCAGCAGCAGCGTGAACACCGCGCCGACCGTGGGCCCGAGGCGCACGAACATGCCTCCGGCAATCGCGCCGAACACCATCTGCAGGCTGATGCCGATTCCCGAGACGCTCTCCGGGTTGACGTACAACTGGTACTGCGCGTACAGCACCCCGCCGACGCAGGTCATCAGCGCCGAGACCATGGTGACCCCAAGCTTTAGGCGCGTGACGCTCATGCCGATCGAGGCCGCGGCGTCCTCCTCCTGGCTGATCGCCTCGAGCGCGAGGCGCGACATCGAGCGGTCGACCCGGGTCCAGATCCACAGCCCTGCGAGCCACACCATGAGAATGACGTAGAACCACACCAGCTTGGAGGAGAACTGCATCGCACTCAGCGACCACGACGCCTTGGCGAGCGCGGTTTTCGGCGTCACGCCGAGCGAACCGCCTGTATAGTCGCGCAGCGCGATGATGATCAGCCTGACCACTTCCGACAGCGCGAGCGTCACGAGCGCGAAGTAGTGGCCCACGATCTTGAAGCGAAAGCACGGGTATCCGATCAGGAACGCGAGCGCGGCAGTGGCCGCGAGCGCGAGCGGCAGGCCCAGCCAGGGCGAGATGTGGAAGTGGTTCCAGCCCATTACGACGACGTAGGCGCCGACGCCGAGGAAAGCGCCGTGTCCCAGGCTCACCATGCCCAGGCGCCCCATGACCGCCCAACCGGTGTAAACGAAGGCCCACAGCAGGCACAGGATGATCAGATGCAGCGGGTAGTCGCCCATGCCCGCGAGCGGCGCCGCCGCCAGCAGCGCGAGCCCTATCCAGCGCGCCTTGTTCATCTCACTTGCCTCCCAGGATGCCCTGCGGGCGCCAGAACATCATGCCAATGAAGAACAGGAACGCGAGCACGTAGCCCCATTCGAGCGCGAGGAAGTAGCCGCCGACCGAGATGAACTGGGCGAAGATGAACGCCGCGATAAAGCCGCCGACCATGTTGCCCAGGCCGCCCAGCACGCACACCATGAAGGTGATCGGGCCGAACGAGAGTCCGATCGCGGGATGGATGTCGTATTGCAGCACCAGCAGACAGGCGGCCAATCCCGCCAGCGCGCCGCCGATCGCAGAGGTAAGCACGAAAATGCGGTTCGGGCTCACGCCCATGAGCGGCATGATGCCGCGATCCTGCGAAATGGCGCGGATCGCGGTGCCGATATAGGTCCGCTTGAGGAACAGGTACAGCGCGACCATGCCGCCGAGCGCCACGCCGAACGCGATCAGACGCGCGAAGCTGATGTACATGCCGGCGATCTGCAGCGCCGGCAGGCTCACGCCGACGTTCTTGAACTCGACGCCGAAGGCGAGCGTCGCCACCGCCTGCAGAAAAAACAGCACGCCGCCGGTCACCAGCAGCTGGTTGATCGGCTCGGCACCGAGCACCGGCCGGATCACGAGCACGTGCAGCAGCGCGCCTAGCGCCGCCACCAGCAGCACGCAGGCGAGGAACGCGAGCGCAAGCGGCCAGTGGTAGACGTTGTGCGCGTAATACACCGAGTACATGCCGATCATGATCAGCTCGGCATAGCAGATCCACACCACGTCGATGACGCCGAAGATCAGGTTAAGCCCGAGCGCCAGCAGCGCCAGGATTCCGCCCAGCAGGATGCCGTTGATCACCGCCTCGAGCAGGAAGCTGTCGAATATCTGCATCGCTAGAGTCCCAGGTAGGCCTTGCGGATCTCGTCCGAGGCGAGCAGCGTGGCCGCCGCGCCGCTTGTCTTGATGCGCCCGGTCTCAAGCAGATAGGCGCGGTCGACCACCTTGAGCACCTGGCGGATGTTCTGCTCCACGATCAGCACCGTGTAGCCCTCGGCGCAGATGCGCCTGATCAGGCCGAAAATCGCCTGCACCACGACCGGTGCGAGGCCGGCCGAGGGCTCGTCGAGCAGCAGCAGCTTCGGCCCGGACATCAGCGCGCGGCCGATGGCGCACATCTGCTGCTCGCCGCCCGAGAGCGTGCCGGCAGCCTGCGCGCGCCGCTCCTTCATGCGCGGGAAGAGCGAGTACACGAACTCCAGTCGCTCGGCGTAGCGCGCGCGTGCCGCCGCCAGAAAGCCGCCCATCTTCAGGTTTTCTTCCACCGTGAGCTTGGGGAACAGGCGCCGGTTCTCGGGCACCTGCGCGATGCCGCGTGCGATCACCTGATGCGCCGGCACGTCGTTCAGCGGCCAGCCCTCCATCGACACCGTTCCGGCGCTCGCCGGCAGCAATTTGGAGATCACGCGCAGCAGCGTCGTCTTGCCCGCGCCGTTGGGTCCGATCACGGCCACCGACTCGCCGCCGTTCACCTCCAGGCTGACGTCGAACAGCGCCTGGAAGCTGCCGTAGCCCGCCGACACGTTTTCGAGCCGCAGCATCAGCCGGTCCTCGCCGCGACGGTGGCCTGCACGTCCTCGGCGTCGCTGCCGAGGTAGACCTCGATCACCTTGGGGTCGTGCGCGACCTCCTGTGGCGGCCCTTGGGCGATCACTTCCCCGTGATCGAGCACCAAGCAGCGGTCGACGATGCGCATCAGTGCGCCCATGATGTGCTCGACCCAGATGATGGTGATGCCGCGCTGGGCGCGGATCGCGGCCAGCATGTCGGCGGCCTGGTGCATCTCCGTTTCGTCCAGGCCACCGAGCGATTCGTCCGCGAGCAGCAGCTGCGGGCGAGTGGCAAGGGCGCGTGCCAACTCGAGCTTCTTCAGCCCGGCCGCGCCCAAGCCGTCGACGCGCGCCGAATCCTCGGCCGGCAGGTTCACCAGCGCCAGCGCCTCGCGCGCCTGGGCGAAGGCGTTCTCGCGCGAGGGTCTTTCCTGCTGCCCGTAGTACGCCGCTAGCGCGACGTTCTCGACCACCGACAGGCGCCTGAACGGGCGCGGGATCTGGAACGTGCGCGCGACGCCGTGGTGCGCGATCCGGTTCGCCGGCTCGCCCACGATCTCGCGCCCCTGCAGGCGGATCGAGCCCGCTGAGGGCGCGAGCGCGCCGGCGATCAGGTTGAAGGTCGTGCTCTTGCCCGAGCCGTTCGGCCCGATCAGGCCAAGGATCTCGCCCCGCGCGAGCTCGAACGAGACCTCGTTGACCGCCGTGAACCCCCCAAAGCGCTTGGTGAGCCGGCTGACCGAGAGCATGCCCTCCGCGCCCGTCTCAGTGCGCTACTTCGCGTAGGCGGAGCTCTTGGGCAGCGGGATCACGGGATCCGCGGTGCGAAGCGCGGCGGGCCAGACGATCTTCGTTTGGCCGCCGAGGTACTGCATCACCACCGGGGAGCTGCGCTCGTTCTGGCCCGACATCGGCGTGCCCGGCGGAAAGAACTTCACGCCGTAGCCCTGGATCGTGCCGCCGACCGGAATGTCGGTATCGAGCGCGGCCTTGCGCAAGTCGTCGGAGGTGATCCCGCCGTACTTCTTGATTGCGCGCGGCAGCACGTCGGTGAAGAAGATCCACGCCTGATTGAATCCCATCGAGGCGTGCGGCGGGACCTCCTTCTCGCCAGTCGCGGCCTTGTAGCGCGTGATCATCTCCTGCGTCAGGTCGCCCAGTCCTGGCTTGAGCGTCTTCGCATCGAGCAGCTGGGCCGCCACGGGATCGACGTCGAAGATGTAGTTCGCCTCGTCGCCGAAGGAAGCATGGAGCTTGTCGTATTGGCCGTAGCCCGCGCCCTGGCCGATCAGCGCATCCCACTTCAGGCCCTGCTCGCGCGCCTGGCGCCAGAACAGGGTGATGTCCGGGTTGTAGCCGGTATGCAGGATCACGTCGGGCCGCGCGCGGCGCAACTTGGTGATGAGCGACGAGAGATCCGGCGCGGTGGCCGAGTAGCCCTCTTTGAGCACGATGTCCATGCCGTCCGCGCCGCAGGCCTCGACGTTGCCCGCCGCGACGCCGCTGCCGTAGGGCCCGTCCTCGTGGATGATCGCCACGCGCAGGTCCTTCACCGCCTTGTGCAGCTTGGGTTGCGCGATCTCTTTCACGAAAGTGCAGGCCGCCTTTCCGATCTGGTCGGAATGCAGTTGGGCGCGGAACACGTACTGCAGGTTCTTGCCCTTGAACACGCTCGAGGCAATGCAGACGTTGTACCAGGTGAACAGCTTCTGCGCGTCGGCCTTCTGCGCAATCGGCACGCACTCCGCGCTCGAGTAGAAGCCCATCAGCATATCGACGTGCTGCTCGTCCATCAGGCGCGTCGCCTCGTTGATCGCGACGTCGACCTTCGACTGCGCGTCGGCGTAGATCGGGACGATCTTGTAGCCGTCGACGCCGCCCTTCTCGTTGATCATGTCGATCGCGATCTTGGTCGCGATCGCCGCAGCCTTCGAGCCGCCGGCCGCGAGCGGGCCGGTGTAGTCGTAGATCACGCCGATCTTGATTTCTTTCTCCGCGAACGCGGACGAAGCGAAAGCGGCTGCGCCGAGCACAGCAGCCAGCGCGCAGATGCGGATTCCGAACGAACGCATGGACTCCTCCCTCATTGATGGTGAACCTGACGGACTATTCTTGTTTTCAGTCAGTCTTTCGCAATAGCAATGCACCTGTCAAGCGTCTTTCACAGCTCGGCGTCTTCGCGCACGATATCTGCGCCCTTCTCCGCCAGCGCGATCACCGCCGCGTTGGTGTTGCCCGACACGACCGACGGCATCACCGAGGCGTCGATCACGCGCAAGCCGCCGACGCCGCGCACCCGCAGCCGCTCGTCGACGACCGAGGCCGCGTCCGTTCCCATGCGGCAGCTCGAGGTCGGGTGGAAGACCGTGTCGCCGGCCTCGCGGCAGTACGCCAGCCACTCGTCGTCGCTTTGCACCCGCTCGCCGGGCTGGAATTCGCCCGCGACGTAGCCGGCGAGCGGCGGCGTGCTGGCCAGCCGGCGCGCGAATTTGAGGCCCTCGACCATCATGCGGCGGTCGTTTTCGGTCGCGAGGTAGTTGTACTGGATCGCCGGCGCCGCATGCGGGTCGGCCGAGCGGATCCGGACCCAGCCGCGCGACTCGGCCTGCAGCTGCGACACCGAGACGGTGAAGCCGGAGAACGGATGCAGCACCCCGCCGCGCTTGGCGGTCGAAAAATTGATGAAGTAGATCTGGGCGTCGGGCCGTGCGAGCTCGGGCCGAGTGCGCACGAACGCCGCGGCGTAGCCGGCGCTCACTGTCAGCGGCCCGCGCCGCCAGAGCAGGTAGCGCAGCCCGATGCCGAGCTGGCGCCACAGGCTTGCCATGTCGTCGTTGAGCGTGATCGGCCGGTTGCAGCGCCAGAAGCTACGCACGTAGAAATGGTCCTGCAGCGCTTCGCCCACGCCGGGCGAGTCGACCAGCGACGCGATGCCCAGGCCCTCGAGCAGCGCGCGCGGACCGACGCCCGAGAGCTGCAGCAGCTGCGGCGAGTTGAACGTCCCGCCTGCCAGGATCACCTCGCGCGCGGCGCGCACCGTGTGTTTCTGCCCCGCCCGCAGGTACTCGACCCCGACCGCGCGCCGGCCCTCGAACAGCACCCGCGTGGCGAGCGCGTTGACCTCCACGCGCAGGTTGGCGCGCCCGGCTGCGGGGCGCAGGTAGCCGGTCGCGGCGCTCGAGCGCCTGCCGTTGCGCGTGGTCGCCTGGTAGTAGCCGGCGCCCTCCTGGAGCGCGCCGTTGAAGTCGTCGTTGCGCGCCACGCCGAGCGCCGCGGCCGAGGCGATGAACGCGTCGCACAGCTCGTGCTTGTCGGGCAGGTCGCTGACCGCGAGCGGCCCACCCGTGCCGTGCCAGGCATCGGCGCCGCGGCTCTGGTCCTCGGACTTGATGAAGTACGGCAACAGCTCGTCGAAGCTCCAGCCCGGCACGCCCCAGCCGTCAAAGTCCTCACGCTGGCCGCGGATATAGACCAGGCCGTTGATCGACGAGGAGCCGCCCAGGACCTTGCCGCGCGGGGTGAACACGCGCCTGCCGTTCAGCGCCGGCTCGGGGTCCGACTCGTAGGCCCAGTTGACGTCGGTGCGCGCGAACAGCTTGCCGTAGCCCAGCGGGACGTGGATCCAGGGATTGGTGTCGCGCGGTCCCGCTTCGATGAGCAGCACGCGCGTGCGCCCGTCCTCGGTGAGCCGGTTGGCGAGCACGCAGCCGGCCGAGCCGGCGCCGACCACCACCACATCGCAGGCCTCGCTGCGCGTCATGCCCGGCTCATACCTTGCGCGGCGGCGCCACGTGCATCCCGGCGTCGACGTAGAGCACCTGCCCGGTGACCTGGGCGGCAGCCTCGATCAGCCAGGCCGCCGCCTGCGCCACGTCCTGCGGCTGCGTGACCGACTTGAGCGGGGCGATCGAGGCGTAGGTCTCGCGCAGCCGGGCGTAGCGCTCTTCGCCGTAGCCCGCGACCATCCAGGGCGTGTCGACGAAGCCGGGCGCGATGACGTTTACCCGCACTTCGGGCGCCAGCACCCGCGCAAGGGTCATCGATACCGTGTTGAGCGCCGCCTTGGAGGCCGCGTAAGCGATCGACGAGCCGGTGGCCGCGCGCGAGGCGAGCGAAGAAACGTTCACGATCGCGCCGCGCGCGGCCTTGAGCGCCGGCGCCGCAGCGCGGCACATCTGGAACGGGCCGATCACGTTGGTGGCGTAGATGCGCTGGAAGTCCCCGGCCGACAGGCCGTCGAGCTCGGCGTGCGGCACGAACTTGGTGGTGCCGGCGTTGTTCACCAGCGCGTCGAGCCGGCCCCACTTGTCCAGCGCCGCCTGAACCAGCGCCCGGCACTGGGCATCGTCCGAGACGTCGGCGCGCACCGCGATCGCGTCGCCGCAGCGTACGGCGGTTTCCTTGGCCTGCTTTTCGCTTTTCGAGTAATTGACGACCACGCGCCAGCCGCGTCCTGCGAGCTCGAGCGCGACGGCAGCGCCGATCCCGGAGGCCGAGCCGGTGACGATCGCGACGCGCGGGTCCACGCGCTCAGACCGTCGCGGTCGCCGCGGCGGGCGAGCCGACCGCGCCCGGCAGCCGCAGCGGCGGCGCGGTGAGCAGGAAGCGGCTGCGCTGGTGCTCGCGCAGCCAGTTCGCCAGCCGACTCAAATGCCACAGCTCGCCCAGGTGAATGCCGTTCTTGAAGATGCAGTGCTCGTGCAGCGGCATCATCGCGTGCGGCGCCGGCTTGAACAGGCTGGTCGGGATGATCTCGACCGCGTAGTTGTCGGCGATCAGGCAGGCCAGGCCCGAGTCGCTGATCCAGGCGAGCAGCTTGTCGTCGCGCCCGTCCAGGCCGCTGCAAGTCGAATGCAGCAGCTTCGGGTCGGGGTTCTTGTTCAGCTCTAGGATCACGTCGGCGAACCCGGTGTACAGGCACACCATGTCGCCGCGCTCGATGGCGACCTTGTCGACTTCCAGCACCCGCATCAGGTCGTCGTAGCCGACCGCGCGGCGCTCGCGACCGAAGTGCGCGTGCAGGTCGACCATGACCCCGCGCCCCTGCGCGCCGTGCTCGGCCAGATTCTGGATCCCGAGCGCGTCGGCGCGCGCGCCCTCGTACTTGGCCCACGGCTCGGGCGCGGCGCGGTTCTCCGGCGCGGGCTTGACGTGCTCACCGGCGCGAAAGCCATTGTAGAACACGATCTCCGCCTTGCCGTCGCCGTCGGCGTCGAAGCGACTGCCGATGTGGGCGAACGAGTCCCACTGGGTCGAGTACTGCAGCGTCAGCAGCACCAGGTCGTCGCACACCACGTCGGTGTGGTCGGGGTTGTCTTCGGCCAGCGGAAAGCAGAAATTCTGCCGCCCGGCGTTCTTCTTGCCGTCGCGCAGCGTCGCGAACTGGCGCGGCGGCGTGCGGCGCGCGTTGAGCGCGCTGCCGCCCGGATAGTCGAGCGGCAGCGAGAGGCAGAAGCTGATGCCCTCCTTTACTTCGGCCGCGCCCTGCAACACCTTCTCGCGCGTGACGTAGTTCATTCGGCCGCGCTGATCGTCGGGGCCGAACTCGCCCCAGTTGGAGCCGGGGGGCCTGTTCTTCCATCGCTGTGCCACCCTGCACCTCCTCAGAAGAAATGCCGCGCGATCGTCTCGGCGACCATCACCGGCTTGTCGCCGCCCTCGCGCTCCATGACCACGTTCCAGATGACCTGTACCCCGCCTTCAATCTTTTCGTACTTCGCCAGGGTGAAGCGCGCCCGGACTTTCGACCCCGACGCTACCGGCGCGGTGAAACGCACCCGGTTCAGCCCGTAGTTGACCCCCATCTTGCGATCCGAAAACGAGAACGTGATCTCGCTCAGGTGCGACACCAACGAGAGCGTCAGAAAACCGTGCGCGATCGTGGTGCCGTAGGGCGAGTGCTTGGCGCGCTCGCGGTCGACATGGATCCACTGGTAGTCGTCGATCGCCTTGGCGAACTGATCGATGCGCTCCTGCGTGATCTCGAGCCAGGGCGAGACCGCGATCTCCTCGCCTACCCTGTTTTCCAGCCCGCGTATGGTAAGTGCGGCAGTGCTCATTGGCTATCCCTTGTTGAATCCGACGAAACGCTCTATTTCGCTGCACACCCGATCCGGATATTCGTGGATTATCCAGTGCGAGGCGTCGGGCACCCGCACCACGCGCAGGTCCGGCACGCAGGCTTCGAGCCCGTCCAGGCAGCCCGGCAGCAGCGCCTTGTCGGCCTCGCCCCAGATCACCAGGGTCGGCACCCTGACCATGAAATCCTTCGCCTCCAGGCTCAAACGCGACGCGCCGGGATCCGCCGCGGTAGGCGGATACAGGGGCGAGGCGCGGTACCAGTTCAGGCTGCCGGTGAGCGCGCCGGGCTGCGCCCAGGCCTCGAGGTAGGCGGCCTTGTCCTCCTCGCTGAACTGCGGGCTGCCCCAGGAAAAGGCGAATTGCCAGAGCTTGGCGTAGCCGTCCTGCGACAGCACGCGCTCGGCCTTCGCGTCGCGCAGCAAGAGCATGTACTCGCTCGCCTGCTGCTGCGCGGGATTGGAGGCGAGCTCGCGCCAGAAAGTGTACGGATGCGGCGAGTTGACGATCACCAGGTGCGAAAGCAGCTCCGGGTGCGCCATCGCGAAGCCCCAGGCCACCGCCCCGCCCCAGTCGTGCCCGACCAGAACAAAACGATTGTCCGCGAAGCGGCGCGCCAGCTGGCGGATGTCCTCGACCAGCAGCCTGGCCCGGTACTGCTCCACCGCGGCGGGGCGGTCGGACAGGTTGTAGCCGCGCTGGTCCGGCGCCAGCGCGCACCAGCCGCGCGCGCCGAAGTATTCGAGCGGCTTCTTCCAGCCGCGCCAAAACTCGGGAAAGCCGTGCAGGAACAACATCAGCGGGCCTTCGCCCGAGCGCGCGTAATGCAGCCGCACGCCGTCGACCTCGGCATAGCCATGCTCGATGGCGCCTGCTCGCGTCACGAAAACTTCGAGAAATCCGGTTTGCGCTTCTCGAAGAAGGCGGTCATCGCCTCTTTCGCCTCGGGCGAGCCCAGGCGCTCGCGGAAGGCGCGGCCTTCCTGCTCGATCTGCTCGCCGACCGCGCGCGCATGGTGCGACTTCATCAGCTGCTTGGTCAAGCGCACCGACGCCGGCGGAAGCGCCGCCAGGGCGAGCGCCGCGCCGCGCGCGCGCTCGAGCAGGTCGGCTTCGGGCACGATTTCGGTGACGAATCCGGCCGCGAACCCCTTGTCGGCGCCGAACGGCTGGCCCAGCAGCAGCAGCTCCGCGGCGCGCTGGTAGCCCGCGATCGCCGGCAACAGCAGGCTCGAGCCCGCCTCGGGCACCAGCCCGAGCGGCACGAACGGCAGCTGGAAGCGCGCATTGGGCGCCGCGTACACCAGGTCGCAGTGCAACAGCATCGTCGTGCCGATCCCGACCGCCGCGCCACCCACCGCGGCCACCAGCGGCTTCTTCAGGTCCGCGATCAAATGCAGGAAGTCGAACGTGCTCGAGCGCTCGCCGTGCGGCGGGCGCTCGAGGAAGTCCTTCAGGTCGTTGCCCGAGCAGAAGCAGTCGGGCTTGCCGTGGATCAGCATCGCGCGCACCTGCGGATCGGCTTCGGCGGCGGACAGCGCTACTCCGATTGCGCCGTACATCTCGAGCGTGAGCGCGTTTTTCTTGTCGATGCGCGCGATTTCGATCCGCGTCACGCGGTCCCGGGTCTCGACGACGACGTTGGCGCTCATGTCATGCCGCCGGCAGCTTGTAGTCCTTGAGCTGCTGCCGGATCGTGAGCTTGGAGAGCTTGCCGGTCGCGGTGTGCGGCAGCTCGGCGACGAACACGACGTCGTCGGGCATCCACCACTTGGCGATCTTGCCTTCGAAGAACTTGAGCAGGTCCTCTTTTGTCACCTCCTGGCCGGGCTTCTTCACCGCCACCACGATCGGCCGCTCGTCCCACTTGGGATGCTTGACGCCGATTACCGCCGCCTCGGCGATCGCCGGGTGCGCGACCGCGACGTTCTCCAGGTCGATCGAGCTGATCCACTCGCCGCCCGACTTGATCACGTCCTTGGAGCGGTCGGTGATCTGCATGTAGCCGTCCGGGTCGAGCGTGGCGACGTCGCCGGTGGGAAACCAGCCGTCCATCAGCGGGTCGCCGCCCTCGTCCTTGAAATAGCGCGTGATCACCCAGGGTCCGCGCACCTGCAGGTCGCCGAACGCCTTGCCGTCCATCGGCAGCTCCTTGCCGTCCTCGCCGACGATCCTCATGTCGACCCCGAAAATGGCGCGCCCCTGCTTGGCCTGCACCGCGTAGCGCGCTTCCTTGTCCAGCGCCAGGTGCTTTTCCTTGAAGGTGCACACGGTCCCCAGCGGGCTCATCTCGGTCATGCCCCAGGCGTGCAGCACGTTCACGCCGTAGTCCTCCTGGAAGGCGCGCAGCATCGCCGGCGGGCAGGCCGAACCGCCGATCACCACGCCCTTGAGCGTCGAGAACTTGAGCTTCGACTCCTTCATGTAGTTGAGCAGCCCGAGCCACACCGTGGGCACGCCCGCCGACATCGTCACGCGCTCGGTCTCGAACAGCTCGTGCAAGCTCTTGCCGTCCAGGTGCGGCCCGGGGAACACCAGCTTGGTGCCGGTTAGCGCGCACGAGTACGGCAGCCCCCAGGCGTTGACGTGGAACATCGGCACCACCGGCAGCACCACGTCGCGCGCGGACAGGTTGAGCGCGTCGGGCAGCGCGGCCGCGTAGGCGTGCAGCATGGTCGAACGATGCGCGTATAGCACGCCCTTGGGATTGCCGGTCGTGCCCGAGGTGTAGCACAGGCAGGCCGCGGTGCGCTCATCCAGGCTCGGCCAGTCGAACTCGTCGTCCTGCGCCTCGAGCAGCGTCTCGTAGCACAGCAGGTTCTGGATCGAAGATTGCTTCGGCATGTGCGCCGCGTCGGTCATCAACACGAAGCCTTTGACCGTCTTCAGCTGCGGCGCGAGCTTCTCCACCAGCGGCAGGAAAGTGAGGTCGAAGAAGACGTATTTGTCCTCCGCGTGGTTGGCGATGTAGACGATCTGGTCGGGAAACAGGCGCGGATTGATGGTATGGATCACCGCCCCGCTGCCGGCCACAGCGTAGTAGACCTCGAAGTGGCGGTAGCCGTTCCAGGCCAGCGTGGCGACGCGGTCGGACGGCTTCACGCCGAGCGCCGCGAGCGCATTGGCCAGACGGCGCGCGCGCTTGTGCGCCGCGCGGTAGTTGTAGCGGTGGATCCCGCCTTCCACCGTCTTGGAAACGATTTCGGTCTCGCCATGGTGGCGATCGGCATGCCGGATCAGGTCGGTGATCAACAGCGGCGCGTCCATCATCAGGCCTAGCATCGGGTTCCTCCGGAATACGGTTTCACTATGCGGGCACAGCCGGGCGAAAGTACTCTCGCGCGGCGCGGCCGGTCAAGCAGCGAAGCGAAGTTGCCGGTAAAATCGGCCTCCCCCGCGCGGCCATCCAATCCGGAGATCATCGCATGAGCGACGCAGCGCCCTATTCGGTACGCGACGGCATCGCCGTCATCAGCCTCAACAATCCTCCCGTCAACGGCCTCGGCAGCGTGCTGCGCCCGGCGATCATGGAGGGCATCAGGAAGGCCGGCTCGGATCCCGAGGCCAAGGCCCTGGTCCTGATCGGATCCGAAAAGGCGTTCTCGGGCGGGGCCGACATTCGCGAGTTCAACACGCCCAAGATGAGCGTTCCGCCTTCGTTGCCCGAGATCAACGAAGCCCAGGACGCGTTCGGCAAGCCCATGGTCGCGGCGATCGGCGGCTTCGCGCTCGGCGGCGGCCTCGAGCTCGCGCTCGGCTGCCATTACCGCGTCGCCCTGCCCAGGAGCCAGCTCGGCCTGCCGGAGGTAAAGCTCGGCCTGCTGCCCGGCTCGGGCGGCACGCAGCGCCTGCCGCGCGTGGTGGGCGCCGCGGAGGCGATCAGGATGATGACCACCGGCAACCCGGTGCCCGCGGAAAAGGCGCTTTCGCTCGGCCTGGTCGACCAGATCGTCGAGGGCGATCTGCTCGAGGGCGCGCTCGCCTACGCCAGGAAGCTCGTCGCCGACGGCAAGGGCCCGCGCCGCATCCGCGACATGAAGGTCAAGCTCGAGGGCGACCCGAAAGCCTTCTTCGAGCAGGCGCGGACCGAGGTCGGCAAGGCCTCGCGCGGCTATCCGGCGCCGCTCGAGATCGTCGCCTGCGTCGAAGCCGCGGCGACCAAGCCCTTCGACGAGGGCCGCGCCGAAGAGCGCAAACGGTTCCAGTCCCTGGTCGAAGGCAACGAGTCGAAGGCGCTGCGCCACATGTTCTTCGCCGAGCGCCAGACCTCCAAGATCCCCGACGTTCCCGAGGACACGCCGGTGCGCGAAATCAGGCAGGCGGCGATCATCGGCGCCGGCACCATGGGCGGCGGAATCGGGATGAGCTTCGTCAACGTCGGCATCCCGGTGACCCTGATCGAGATGAAGCAGGAGGCGCTCGACCGGGGCCTCGCGACGATCAGGAAGAACTACGCCAACACCGTGTCCAAGGGGCGCCTGAAGCAGGAGGAGATGGACAAGAGGATGGCGCTCATCACCCCCGCGCTCGACATCGCGGCGGCGAAGGACGCCGACATCGTGATCGAGGCGGTATTCGAGCGCATGGACGTCAAGCAGGACATTTTCGGCAAGCTCGACGCGACGGCGAAGCCCGGCGCGATTCTCGCCTCCAACACCTCGACCCTGGACGTGAACGAGATCGCCGCCGCCACCAAGCGGCCGCAGGACGTGATCGGCACGCACTTCTTCTCGCCGGCCAACGTGATGCGCCTGCTCGAGGTGGTGCGCGGCGCGAAGACCGCCAAGGACGTGCTCGCCACCACCATGAAGCTCGGCAAGCGGCTGAAGAAGGTTCCGGTGGTCTCGGGCGTGTGCGACGGCTTCATCGGCAACCGCATGATCGAGAAGTACGGCCAGCAGAGCCTGTTCCTGCTCGACGAGGGCGCGAGCCCGCAGCAGGTCGACGCCGCGGCGCAGAAATGGGGCCTGGCGATGGGGCCGTTCACCATGGGCGACATGGCGGGCCTCGACATCGGGTGGGAAATTCGCAAGCGGCGCTACGCCGAGCGCCCCAACTTCGTCTACTCGCGCGTCGGCGACCGCATCTGCGAGCAGGGGCGCTACGGGCAGAAGACCGGCAAGGGCTGGTACCGCTACGAGCCCGGCAGCCGCAAGCCGATCCCGGATCCCGAGGTTGACGAAATAATTACTCAATATGGAAACGAGATCGGGATCAAGCCGCGGCAGATTTCCGACGAGGAGATCGTCGAGCGGCTGATCTACGCGCTCGTCAACGAGGCGGCGTACATCCTCGAGGAAGGCATCGCACTGCGCGCCTCCGACATCGACATGGTCTACCTCACCGGCTACGGCTTTCCCGCCTACCGCGGCGGGCCGATGTTCTACGCCGACACCGTGGGCCTGCCCAAGGTGCTGGCGTCGATCGAGAAGTTCCGCAAGGGCTACCAGGGCGAGGTGTGGAAGCCCGCGCCGCTGCTAGTCAAGCTCGCAAAGGAAGACAAACGCTTTAACGGCTAGGAGAATCGTTCATGACCGAAGCAGTAATCGTATCCACCGCAAGGACCCCGCTGTGCAAGAGCTGGCGCGGGGCGCTCAACATGACCCACGGCGCAACCATGGGCGGACACGTCGTCAAGCACGCGCTCGAGCGCGCCAAGCTCGAGCCGGGCGAGGTCTACGACGTCATCATGGGCTGCGCCAACCCCGAAGGCGCGACCGGCGCCAACATCGCGCGCCAGATCGCGCTGCGCGCCGGGCTGCCGGTGACGGTCTCGGGCATGACCGTGAACCGCTTCTGCTCGTCGGGCCTGCAGACCGTGGCGCTCGCCAGCCAGCGCATCATGCAGGGCGAAGCCGACATCATGATCGCGGGCGGCGTCGAGTCGATCTCCTGCGTGCAGAACGAAGCAAACAAGCACATGATCCAGGAAGCTTGGCTGGTCGAGCACAAGCCCGAGGTCTATTGGCCCATGCTGCAGACTGCGGAGATGGTCGCCAAGCGCTACAAGATTTCGCGCGAGGCGCAGGACCGCTACGGCGTCGAGAGCCAGCTGAAGGCCGCCAAGTCGCGCGCCGAAGGCAAGTTCAAGGGCGAGATCGTCCCGATCAGCACCAGGATGAAGGTCATCGACAAGAAGACCAGCCAGGAAACGCTCAAGGACGTCACCGCCACCGAGGACGAGGGCATCCGCCCCGACACGAACTACGAGGGCGTGTCGCAGATCAAGCCCGCGATCGAGGGCGGCGTGATCGCGGCCGGCAACGCGAGCCAGTTCTCCGACGGCGCTTCGGCGCAGGTGGTGATGAGCGACAAAATGGCCGCGAAGAAGGGCCTCAAGCCGATGGGCGTGTTCCGCGGCTTCGCCGTGGCGGGCTGCGAGCCCGACGAAATGGGCATCGGTCCGGTGTTCGCGATCCCCAAGCTGCTCGCGCAGACCGGCAAGAAGTTGGAAGACATCGGCCTGTGGGAGCTGAACGAGGCCTTCGCGGTGCAGGTCATCTACTGCCGCGACAAGCTCGGCATCCCCAACGAGCGCCTCAACGTCGACGGCGGCGCCATCGCCGTGGGCCATCCCTACGGCGTCACCGGCAGCCGTCTGATCGGCCACGCGCTGATCGAAGGCAAGCGCCGCGGCGTGAAGTACGTGGTGGTGACGATGTGCATCGGCGGCGGCATGGGCGCGGCCGGCCTGTTCGAAGTCGTGTGAAGATCGCCATCGTCGGCTGCGGCGCGATGGGCTCGGTGTACGCCGGGCTGTTCGCCGCCGCCGGGCACGAAGTCTGGGCGATCGATGCCTGGCGCGAGCACGTCGAGGCGATGCGCGCGCACGGCCTGCGGCTCGAGGGCGCCTCGGGCGACCGCACGGTTCGCGTGCATGCGACCACCGAGACGAAGGAAGCAGGCGCCTGCGACCTGGTGATCCTCGCCACCAAGGCGATGCAGGTCGCGCACGCGGCCGAGGCGGCGAAATCCCTGATCGGGCCCGATACCGTCGTGCTGTCGATCCAGAACGGGCTCGGCGGGCCCGACAGCGCGGCATCGGTACTCGGCAGGGACAAAGTCATGGTGGGCGTGGTCGGCGGCTTCGGCGCCTCGATGAAGGCGCCGGGCCACGCGCACCACAACGGCATGGAGCTGGTGCGGCTGGGCGAGTTCGAGGGACCGGTCACACCGCGCCTGCAGAAAGTCGCCGACGCCTGGCAGGGCGCGGGATTCAGGGTCAAGTGCTTCGACGACATCGACCAGCTGGTGTGGGAAAAGCTCATTTGCAACTGCGCCTACTCCGGCCCCTGCGGCATCAGCGACCGCACCGTGATCGAAGTGATGGAGGACCCCGACCTCGCGCGCGTCTCGGCGGCCTGCGCGCGCGAAGCGTACGAGGTTGCGCTGAAGAAGAAGATCAGACTCGGCTTCAGCGACCCGGTCACCTACGTGCGCGACTTCGGCTCCAAGATCCCGCACGCCCGCCCCTCGGTGCTGCTCGACCTGATGGCCAAGCGCAAGTCCGAGATCGGCGTCATCAACGGCTCGATCCCGCGCGTCGGCAAGGAAGTCGGCGTCGCCGCGCCGGTCAACGACACCCTCACCGCGCTCGTGCACGAAAAGGAGCGGCGGCTGGGCTGCCGCTAAAAATGTGAACCGAGGGGTTCTCGGTCCCAGTCCTGCCGGGCGCGCCGACATTCAGCGCCTTCCATCGACGAAATGCGGGTATTCAATAAATGCTCGTTAGAGCCCGTGTTGGCTCCCCGATGCGGTCAAAACTGGGCACTGTTGGGTGATATGGGTGCCGCTAAAGTGTGCGCTTTCGGCCCGCTCGCGGTCGATCGAGCGCAAGAGAGGGAGAGGGAGAGCGCGCGCGGGCACTTCCCTAAGTTTGCGGATCAACGGTTAGTTCCGATCAGTGACGCCTCCAGCCTGGCCTTTCCAATCGTCGTCACATGCAATGCCCTCGACTCGGCATCCCTTCGCAGCCAACCCCATTTGATAAACGCATCCAGCATTGCCACCGCCAGCGGCCCGGCGAAGTGATCCCGTCGCTCAGACCAATCGACGCAACCATACAGCATCCGCCTGCCCGACGAGTCCGCGCCGGCGCTGATCGACAGGTTCAACTGCTTCAGCGCGGCGACACCGGTGGGCGTCAACGGGTAGTCGTGCCCATCGCCCTCGGTCGCGCGCACCCAACCCCGCTGCGCGAAGGATTGGCACAGGCGAACCCCGAGCTCGCCCGCAAGATGCCCGTAGCAGCTTCGCGCATAACGCAGGCCGCGCATGGCGGGTGCTTGCCAGCGAGTCGTTTCCGGCAACGCACCGTCGGCAACGCGCAGCAAAGCCTCCAACGCCTCCGCAACGTTTCCGTCGGCCAACGTGAAATAGCGATGTCGGCCTTGTGCGCGCACCCGCGCGAGGCGTTCATCGATCAGCAATCGCAGGTGCTGTGACGCGGTGGACGCGGCGACCCGCGCGTGCTCGGCAAGATCCTTGGCGGTGTAGCAACGGCCGTCGAGCAGTCGCGATAGCATGAGCGCGCGCGTCGGATCGCCAATGGCCGCCGCCACGCGTGCAAAGCGCGGCTGCATGCCCGGAGTCATCACAGAGCCACCGGCGGTAGCATGGGGCACGAACGGGTGCGCCGCTCGACTGGCGCGTGGAATGGCGGCGCCTCGTCTCGCTCGTACAGCCCGTAGTCGCGCAGCACGGTCGCGACGCGCAGCCGATAGTCGTCGAAGATCCAGGCGCGGCCGGCCGCCTGTGTCGCACGGTGTTCGGTGTGCTCGCGCCAAGCGCGTACCGACGCTTCGTCCCTCCAGAAGGAGAGCGATACGAGCTTATGCGGGTTGGTTAGGCTCTGAAAGCGCTCAATCGAAATGAAGCCATCGATCCGCTCGAGCATCGGCCGCAGTCGCGCCGCGTGTTCGAGATACGCGGCGTGGCCGCTCTTACTGGGTTCCACTTCGAAGATGACCGCGATCATTTCATCGTCCTTTCCAGAAACGCGTTGACCCTATTGTGAAGCACCGTGCGTTGCGATTCCAGGTGCATAAGGTGCGTGGCGTGCTCGATTTTGATGTCGGCCTTGTCCCGGCTGCCCAGCCCGGCTAGCAAGCGGCCCGCATCTGCATCGGCGAACAGCGAGTCCCACTCACCGCGTATCGTTAGCGTTGGAGCAACAATTAGAGACGGATCATAAAGTTGCTGGCCCGACCACAGCGCACCGATGTCGGCCAGCGGGCCGAATGGCGTTATCACCGACAGCGGCACCCGCTCCACAGCCCCTGGGTCGGCGGCGAGGTAGGCAGCGCCCCATGCCTGGAAGTGCGCCTCGCTGAGCACTTGCGGCTGTCCGCGCGGAACGTCTTCGATGAAGCGACGGTACTGCGCCCACAGCGTAAGCGGGTAGTGTGACGGGTGCGCCGCGGCAACCGCTGGCTTGGCGCCTAGTGCTCTCGTCACAAATGGCGCAAACAGGACTAGCGCCTTCACGTCCTGGGGATACATCCCCGCGAAGCGCGCGGCCACAGATCCACCCCAGGAATGAGCGACGAGAGCGATCGGGCGGTCGCTATTGCGCGCGCGCGCAGCGGCGACGACACGGCGAAGTTGCGGAATGACATCGTCCATGCGGCCTGCCGGTCGGTCTCCATCTTGTGGATAGCGGTCCGATCCACCGTACCCCGCAAAATCGAAGCCCCAGACGGTCAAGCCGACATCGTTTATTTCATCAGCCCATGACCGACCCTCGAAGCGATAGAAGATTGACAGGTCCGCACCAAACGTCGCGCCATGCACGTAAATGACGTCACCTGCGCCCAGCGCGGCCGGAGGTGCGGCATTCGGGCGCTGCACTTGCAGCGCAAGCGTCGGTTGGCCAGGTGCGCCCAGACGGACCATTTCTCTTGAAGGTGCCAACGCCGAGTTACTCCTATTCATGGTGGAATTCGTCCGCGCCTAGGCGCTCATGGCGCCAAACAATGCCGTCGCTGTCGCAAGATATTTTCTGGATAAGGTTCACAGAATTATTCCTTTCGCCGTTGGATCTGGCGAAGTATGGACGGGGGGCGCTGCAGATGCTTCGGTGTGGAGCGAACGATCAGCTCAGCCTAATCCGTCCGGACCGAAGTTGATTGTCGCGGACGTATGCTTTGGCGAGTAGCGAGTAGCTGGTGGCTGGTTTGGGTCCCCGAGTACGGCTCGAACCACGTCCTTACACTCGGCGGGAATAGACGCTTCGGGTAAGCAGCCAGTCGTCGGAGACCAATTAGGGCAGCGGCAGGGCTACCAGCCAGTGCCAAGATTCTTCGAAATCGTGGTCTGACCCCGATTTCTCATCCCCTAAGCGCTGTGACCCGGAACGCAGGCACCGGTTGGGCGAAGCCGCGCAGCTTCAGCGGCCCGACCTGGTCGGTCTGCGCCAGCTGGGCGAGCTCGGCCTCGGTCTGCGCGTCGACGATGATCTCACCGGCGCGGGCCTCGCCGCACAGCCGCGCGGCGAGGTTCGGCACGTTGCCGATCGCGGCGTATTCCCAGCGCTGCTCGAAGCCGATCACGCCGAGCGTGGCCTCGCCCTGCGCGATGCCGATCCCCAGCCCCACCTCCTGCCCGAGCTTCGCCCAGGCCTGCGCGATCGGGGTGAAGGCCTGCTGCAGCGCGAGCGCCATGCGCACCGAGCGCTCCGCGGCACGGTCGACCGGGAAAGGATCGTTGAAGAAGATCATCACGCCATCGCCCGCAAAGTGCTCCAGCGTGCCGCCGAACTCGGCCACGATCTGCCCCAGCGTGCGGTGGTAGGCACGCAGCAACTCGAGCACCTCCTCCGGGTCGGCGCGGTCGGTGAACGCGGTGAAGCCGCGCAAGTCGAGGAACACCGCGGTGATCTCGCACCGGTGCGGGCGCAGGATCTCCTCGCCGCCGGCGACGATGGCCTCTGCCACCTGCGGGGAGAAAAAGCGCTTCAGGCGCCCGAGGCGCTGGATCGCGGTCACCTGCTGCCCGACGCGTTCCTCGAGCTTGGCGTTCCATTCGCGCAGCGCCTCGGCCTGGCGCCGCACCTCGTCCTGCAGCGCCTTGACGCGCAAGAGCGACCTCACGCGCGCGAACAACTCGGTCCAGTTAACCGGCTTGGACAGGAAATCGTCCGCGCCGGCCTCGATCCCCCTGATGCGCTCGGCCTGCGGATCGAGCGAGGTCACGAGCACCACCGGCAGCAGCGCGGTCCGGGCGCCGGCGCGCAGGCGGCGGCACAGCTCGTAGCCGTCGAGGCCCGGCATCATGATGTCCGACACCACCAGGTCGAGCGGCTCGCTGCCAACGATCTCGAGCGCCCGCTCGCCGTCGAGCGCGGTGTGCACCTCGTAGCCGCGCTGGGTCAGCAGATCCGCCATCAACTCGACGTTGGTGCGCTGGTCGTCGACGACCAGGATGCGCCCCGTGGCCGGATCCACCGCGGCCATCTCAGAATACGATCACGCCGCGCGCGTTCTTCCCCGACTCCAGGTCTGCGAACGCCTGCGGCGCCTCGTCGATCGAATAACGCCGCGTGATCAGCTCATCCAGCTTGAGCTTGCCCTGCATGTAAAGCCCGAGCATGCGCGGAAAGTCGATGCGCGGCACGCACGAGCCGAAGTAGCTGCCGGTGAGCGTCTTCTCCTCGAACGGCAGTGTCATCGTGCGCACCGAAGTCGAGTCGCCGGGCTTGGCGACCCCGACCACCACCGTGACTCCGCCGCGCCCGGTCGCCCTGTAGGCCGCCGCCGCGAGTTCGCCGCTGCCGACGCACTCGAAGGCGTAGTCAGCACCGCCACCGGTCAGCTTCTTGAGCGGCTTGGTCAGGTCTTCGCCCGGCTTGGCCAGCAGCGCGTCGGTGGCGCCGAATTTTCGTGCCAGCTCGAGCTTCGATTCCACCGAGTCGATCGCGACGATGCGCCCGGCGCCCGCGATCGCGGCGCCCTGGATCACGTTCAAGCCGACTCCGCCGCAGCCGAACACCGCCACGCTCGCGCCCGGAACCACGCGCGCGGTGTTGAACACCGCGCCCACGCCGGTGGTCACCGCGCAACCGACCAGCGCCGCGCGGTCGAAGGGAATCCCGGGATCGATCTTGACCACATTGTCGACGTGCAGCGTCGCGACCTCGGCCATCACTCCGCAGCCCGAGAAAATGTTCAGCGGCTGGCCCTGCGCGTCCCGAGTGCGCAGCGTGCCGTCCGGCAGCGTGGTCAGCGCCTTGCCTTGCTCGACGCACAGCACCGGCCGGCCCATCGAGCAGAAGCGGCATTTGCCGCACATGTAGATGAACGACGACACCACGTGATCGCCGACGGCGAGTTCGGTGACGCCCTCGCCCAGCGCGATCACCTCGCCGGCCGCCTCGTGCCCGAGCACCAGCGGCGGCGGCAGCGGGATGGTGCCGTTGGTCGCCGACAGGTCGGAGTGGCACACGCCGCAGGCGCCGAGTTTCACCATCACCTCGCCGCGCTGCGGCGGGTCGACCGTGATCGACTCGACCACCACCGGCTTGTTCAGTTCGCGGCACACGACGGCCCGTGCGGATTGCCCCATGCAATATATCTCCCTGTCCGATCTTGCCGCGGAGTATAGCGCGGCCGCTCGGCTAAAATACGCCCCTCGACAAGGAGGTTCAGATGCACTCGCGCGACAAGTTCTACATCGGCGGCCACTGGGTCGCTCCGTCCGGCAAGGAAGCGATCGAAGTCCACAACGCGGGCAGCGGTGAAGTGATGGGCAAGGTCCCGGCCGGAGACGAGAAGGACGCCGAAGCGGCGGTCACCGCCGCGCGCGCCGCGCTCGAGGGCTGGTCGCACACTCCGGTCGAGAAGCGCGCCGAATGGCTGGAAAAGATCTCCGCCGGCCTGAAGGCGCGCGCCGGCGAGCTGGCCAAGCTCATCGCGCAGGAAGTCGGCATGCCGATCAAGCTCGCGGGGCGCATCCAGGCCGGGCTGCCGATCGCGAATTTCGCCAACTACGCCAGGCTGCTCAAGGAATTCAAGTTCGAGGAGCGCGTGGGCAATTCGCTCGTGGTGCGCGAGCCGGTCGGCGTGGTCGCCGCGATCACGCCCTGGAACTACCCGCTGCACCAGATCGCGCTCAAGGTCGCGCCCGCGCTCGCCGCCGGCTGCACCGTAGTGCTCAAGCCCTCGGAAGTGGCGCCGTTCAACGCCTTCGTGCTGGCCGAGGTGATCGAGGCGGCCGGCCTGCCCAAAGGCGTGTTCAACCTGGTGACAGGATTCGGCCCGGCGGTGGGCGAAGCGCTGGTGCGCCATCCCGGGGTCGACATGATCTCGTTCACCGGCTCGACCCGCGCCGGCAAGCGCATTTCGGAAGTCGCCGCGCAAGGCGTCAAGCGCGTCGCGCTCGAGCTCGGCGGCAAGTCGCCCTCGGTGATCCTGGACGACGCCGACCTCGCCGCCGCGGTGAAGGGCACGGTCAACGGCTGCTATCTCAACTCCGGCCAGACCTGCACCGCGCTGACCAGGATGCTGGTGCCGGCTTCGAAATACGAAGAAGCGGCGAAGATCGCGGTGGAAGTGGCAAACGGCTTCACGCTCGGCGACCCGCTGTCGGAAACGACCCGGCTCGGCCCGCTGTCCTCGGCGGCGCAGCGCGAGCGCGTGCGCAACTACATCCAGAAGGGCGTGCAGGAAGGCGCGCAGCTGCTTGCCGGCGGCGCCGAGCAGCCCGAGGGGGTGGCGGGCGGCTACTTCGTCAAGCCGACGGTATTCGGCAAGGTCAAGCCCGGCTCGACCATCGAGCAGGAGGAGATCTTCGGCCCGGTGCTGTCCATCATCGCCTACACCGACGAAGAGGAAGCGATTCGTATCGCCAACGACACGCCCTACGGTCTGGCGGGCGCGGTATGGGGCAAGGACGAGGCGCACGCGCAGAAAGTTGCGCGCCGCATCCGCGCCGGTCAGGTCGACGTGAACGGCGGCGCGTTTAACATGAACGCCCCCTTCGGCGGCTTCAAGCAGTCCGGCCACGGCCGCGAGGCGGGCAGCTACGGTCTGGAGGAGTTCCTCGAGTACAAGTCGCTGCAGCTCAAGCAATAGGGGCGGCGGCCGCACCGATCGCGGCTTCGAGCTCGCGGTAGCTTTGCGTGACCCCGAACTGCGGGAACTGCGCCGCGATCGCCGGCGGCGGGCGGAAGAAGATGCCGGCGTCGGCCGCGGCGAGCATCGCGGTGTCGTTGTAAGAATCGCCGGCCGCGATCACGCGGTAGTTGAGCCCCTGGAAGGCGCGCACCGCGGCGCGCTTCTGGTCCGCCATCCTGAGGTGGTAGCGGGCGACGAAGCCGTCGGCGCCGACCTCCAGCCGGTGGCAGAACAGCGTCGGACGCCCGAGCTGGCGCATGAGCGGGCCGGCAAACTCGTAGAAGGTGTCGGACAGGATCACCACCTGGTAGCGCGCGCGCAGCGCGTCGAGAAACGCGGGCGCGCCCTCGAGCGGCGCCATCGACGCGATCACCTGCTGGATGTCGGCCAGGCGCAGGCCGTGGTGGCGCAGCAGATCGAGCCGGTAGCGCATCAGCTTGTCGTAGTCGGGCTCGTCGCGCGTGGTGCGCGCGAGCGCCTCGAGGCCGGTCCGGTTCGACACTTCGATCCAGATCTCCGGCACCAGGACGCCTTCCAGATCGAGGCAGATGAGTTGCACGCAGGATCCAAAAAAGTGCGCAGTGTATCAATTCGGCTAGAATTTCGGCTCCCCCTGCGAAGGAGAAGCGCATGAGCGTCAAGCAGCTGTTCGACCTCACCGGGCGCGTCGCGCTCGTCACCGGCGGCTCGCGCGGGCTGGGCCTGCAGATCGCCGAGGCGTTGGGCGAGATGGGCGCGAAGATCGCCCTCACCGCGCGCAAGAAGGACGAGCTCGACGCGGCGGTGGCGCACCTCGCCAAGCTCGGGATCGAGGCCGCGCCCTACGCCTGCGACCTGGGCAAGCGCGAGCAGGTCGGGCCGCTGGTCGACGCGGTGCTCAAGAAGCACGGCAAGATCGATATCCTGGTGAACAACGCCGGCGCCACCTGGGGCGCGCCGGCCGAGGACCATCCGCTGGAAGCCTGGGACAAGCTGGTGAACCTGAATCTGACCGGGACTTTCCTCGCCTCGCAGCAGGTGGCGAAGAAGTCGATGATCCCCGCCAAGTGGGGCCGCATCGTCAACGTCGCCTCGGTCGCGGGGTTGATGGCGAGCGACCCGCGCGTCGTGCGCACCATCGCCTACAACGCCAGCAAGCACGGCGTCGTCGGGCTGACGCGCCAGTTCGCCGCCGAGTGGGGCGAGCACGGCATCACGGTCAACGCGATCTGCCCCGGCTTCTTCCCCTCCAAGATGACCAAGGGCACGCTCGATGCGCTGGGCGAGATGCTGATCGAGGTGACCCCGACCCGGCGCCTGGGCGGCGACGAGGACCTCAAGGGGCTCGCGGTGCTGCTGGCGTCGGAGGCCTCGCGCCACATCACGGGGCAGGCGATTGCGGTCGACGGCGGCGCCGCGCTGATATGAAGCACGACGCCGAGTTCGCGCGCGAGTACCAGAAGAAGATCCCCTTCGTCGCCCACCTGGGCCTGTCGACGGACGAGCTGGGCGAAGGCACCGCGCGCCTGTCGCTCGCGCTCGAGCCTCACATGAGCAACAGCTTCGGCACCGCGCACGGCGGCGTGATCATGACGCTGCTCGACGTGGCGCTGTGCACCGCGGCGCGCACGCTCCACCCCGATTCGATCGGCGTGATGACCATCGACATGAGCACCAGCTTCATCGGCGCCGGCAGCGGGCCGCGGCTGCTGGCCGAGGCGCGGGTGCTCAAGAACGGCCGCAGCATCATCTTCGTCGAAGGCGAAGCGAAGAACGAAGACGGCAGCCTGGTCGCGAAGGCGATCGGCACCGTGCGCGCGCGCAAGCCCTAGCCCGCGCCGGCCGGGGCGAGCGGGCGATCGAGCAGCCGCCGGCCGCTCCAGAGCCAGACCAGGCCGCTGAACTGAATCGCCCAGGCAAGCCCCAGCGCCCAGGTGTAGGCCTCGGGCGCGTAGCCCGCGGCGCTCTGCGGCCAGAGGTCGAGCACGGCGCCCAGGCCCCACTGGCCGAGGAACATGCCGCTGAAGCCGAACACGTTGATGCCGGTGTTGGCGCGACCACTCATTTCCTTCGGATAGCGGCGCGACAGGAGCGAGAACGAGAGCACGATCGAGGTGCTGCCGCCGACGAAGGTGCACCAGAGCACGAGGCTGCCGGCGCGGGTGCCCAGCGCGAGCAGGGCGAGGCTCGCCGAGGCGAGCGCGAGCCCGCCGGCCAGCAGCGGCAGCACGCTAAGCCCGCGCCGCGCACGCATGTCCGCGACGCGGCCGAAGCCGAGATAGCCGACGATCATCGCCACGTTCGCCGCGAGCAGGCCGCGGGCGACCTGGGACGGGTCGTAGCCGGCGACGTCGCGCAGCCAGGTCGCCATCCAGAGCGTCTGCAGCGACATGGCGGCGACCTGGCTCGCGGCCATCGCGAACGCGATGCGGCGAAAGCCCGGGTCCGCGACCAGCCTGGCCAGGCCGCGCAGCTGGTCGCCCAGACTCGCGCCGCTCGGGCGCGCGCTCTTCTCGGGCACCCAGAACCACAGCGTCAGGCTCACCGCGAGCGTGGCGCCCACCAGCAGCATGAAGGCCTCGCGCCAGGTCCAGACCCGCAGCAACAGCTCGAGCGGCACGCTGACCGTGATCGATCCGAGCGCGCCGCAGGCGAAGGCGATGCCGTTCATGGTAGACAGGCGCTCGGTTGGATACCACAGCACGAACGCGAGCACGGTCGACATGAGGCAGCCGGAGACGCCCAGGCCGATCAGCGCGCGCGCGGCGATCGCCTCGGCCGCCGAGTGCGCAACGGCGAACCAGGTGCCGCCGGCGGCGGCGACCAGCAGCAGCGACGCGTTCACGCGCCGCGGCCCGAAGCGGTCGAGCAGCAGGCCGAGCGGCAGCTGGAACAGGGCGAAGGACAGGAAGTACATGCTGGTCAGCAGCCCGAGCCCGCCGGCACTGAGGCCGAACTCGGCCGCGAGCGTGGGGCCCAGCACCGCGTTCACCGCGCGGTACATGTAGGAGACGAAGAACCCCGCGATGAACGGCAGCGCGACGCGGAGGAAGATCAATTCTTCGGTTCTTCGATGCCGCGCGGGTGGAGGCGATTCGCAGTCGGGCTGATGATCAGCTCGTTGACGCAGGCGCGCGCCGGCATGGTTGCAATGAACAGAATCGCATTGCCGAAATCCTCCGGCTGCGACATGCGCGCGCGCTCTTCCTTGGAAGGTGGGACCGGGCGCTTTTCCATGATCGGGGTGGCCACTTCGCCCGGCAGGATCGAGGTGGCGCGGATGCCGTTGGGCCATTCCTCCATGTTGATCGACTCGGTGAGCGCGATGACCCCCCGCTTGGTGGCGTTGTACGCGGGCCCGGTGAGCGGCGTGGCGTAGCGCCCGGCCCAGGAGGAGATGTTGATGATAACGCCGTCTTTGCGCGCGCGCATGCCGGGCAGCACGGCGTAGCAGCAGTAGAACAGCCCGTTAAGGTTGATCCGGACCACGTCGTCCCAGCCGTCGAGCGACATGGTCTTCAGGTTGCGCTTGCCGCCGCCGATGTTGGTGCCCGCGCTCGTCACCAGGATGTCGATGCGGCCGTGGCCCTTCTCGATTTCCGCCGCGGTCTTCTCCACCGCGGCGCGGTCGCCGACGTCGAGCAGGCGCGCCTCCGCGCTGCCGAACTTCTTAAGCGCCGCCAGACCGCTCTCGTTGGTGCTCGCCGTGCGGCCGGAAATGACCACATGCGCTCCCGCCGCCGCGAGCGCCTGCGCGCCGGCCAGGCCGATACCGCTGCCCCCGCCAGTGATCCAGGCCACTTTCCCCTTCAGCTCAGCGCTTGGCATATTGCTTCGCGCCGAACATGTTTTCCCGCTGCTCGGGGGTCATCTCGGTGCGGCGCCGGTCGGCGAGCACCTGCAGCGCGCGCTGCACCGCCGGGCGCGCGGCGATGCCGTCGCGCCAGCGCCTGACGTTGGGGAACTCCTCGATGTTCACCCCCTGGCGCTCGGGAAAGCGCAGCCACGGCATGGTCGCCATGTCGGCGATGGTGTACTGCCCGCAGGCGAGGAACTTCGACTCGCCCAGGCGCCGCTCGAGCACGCCGTAGAGCCGGTTGGCCTCGTTCTTGTAGCGGTTCATCGCGTACTCGATCTTCTCCGGCGCATAGCCGAGGAAGTGGTGCGCCTGCCCCAGCATCGGCCCGATGTGCCCCATCTGGAACATCACCCACTGCATCACCTGCCAGCGCTGGCGCAGGTCCTCGGGCAGGAACTTGCCGGTCTTGGAGGCGAGGTAGAACAGGATCGCGCCCGACTCGGCGAGCGGCATCGGCTTGCCGCCCGGTCCGTCGGGGTCGACGATGGCCGGCATCTTGTTGTTGGGCGAAATCTTGAGGAACTCGGGCTTGAACTGGTCGCCCGCGCCGATGTCGATCGGGTGCACGCGGTACGGCAGCCCGGTCTCCTCCAGCATGATGTGGACTTTGTGGCCGTTCGGGGTGGGCCATGTATAGAGTTCAATCATCGAGGTTCCTCACGTCAGTCTTCATAGATGACAACCGTACCCGCAATCAAGTCGTGCCAGCCGCGCTTCTTGCGATCGAACGCGATCCAAAGAAAACCCAGACCCAGCGGGACAATTGAAATGAAATATCCAAGAAAGCGAATGAGCAGCTGCCAGTTCGAGGGCTCCTTGCCGCTCTTGGCGTCGACGATTTTCGCGCCAACCGCCATCTTGCCGGGCGTCGCGCTACGATATTTCCAGAACAGGAACAACGCGGCGATCGGCAAGACGATCTGAATCAGAACGTCCAGGGGTCCGGAAAAGCCCAGGGCGCTCACGGAACCAGCAACGTCGGGATGTTCCCCGGCAGCAGCCTGCTCCATTGCGTGTCGCATGTACTCGCCCAAGCGCGCCCAGTCGCCCGCTTTGTGGGCGAAGTACGCGAGCGGCACCAGGACCACCAGGACGATCAACGAATCGATGACGAAAGCGAGAAATCGCCTCCAGAACCCGACGTACTCAACTGTGGACGGCGGCGCAGCCTCAGCCGAGCTTGACGAGCTGTTTTCCAAAGTTGCCTCCCGTGAGGAGCGCGATGAACCCCTTGGGCGCGTTCTCGATTCCCTCGACCACCGACTCGCGGTACTTCAGCTTGCCCTGCGCGAGGTACCCGGCGAGCGCCTGCACGCCCTCGCCGTAGCGGTCCTTCCAGTCGAACACGATCATGCCCTGCATCTTGATCCGGTTGCCGATCAGGACGCCCAGGTTCTTGTGGCAATAAGCTTCGTCGCGCTCGGCGATACGGCCGCAGACGACGATTCTCGAGCGCAGGTTCATCAGCTTGAGCATGGTTTCGAGCACTTCGCCGCCGACGTTATCGAAGTACACGTCGGCGCGCTGGGGACAGGCCTCGCGCAGGTCGCGGTAAAGGTTGCCCGCCTTGTAGTCGACGCAGGCGTCGAAGCCGAGCTCCTTCACCACGTAGTCGCATTTCTGCTTGCCGCCCGCGATACCCACTGCGCGGCAGCCGGCGATCTTGGCCAGCTGGCCGACCACGCCGCCCACCGCGCCCGAGGCTGCCGACACCACCACCGTCTCGCCCGGCTTGGGCACGCCGATCTCCTTCAGCCCGAAGTACGCGGTCAGACCCGGCATGCCGAGCAGCCCGAGGTAGTACGACAGCGGCGCGGCGCTCGCGGGCACCTTGGACAGGTCGTCGCCCTTGATGCAGCTGTACAGCTGCCAGCCGGCGGCAAGCACCTTGTCGCCGGCCTTGAACCCCGGATGCTTCGATTCCACCACTTCGCCCGCGGTCTGGCCGACCATGACTTCGCCGATCTGCACCGACGGCGCGTAGGACTTGACGTCGTCCATGCGGAATCGCATGTACGGGTCGAGCGAGAGCCACAGGTTCTTCACCTGCACCTCGCCGTCCATCGGCCGCGGCGCCTCCGACTCGACCAGTTTGAAGTTCTGCTCGGTCACCGGCCCGGTCGGGCGGCTGGCGAGGGTCCATGCCTTGTTGGTTGCCATCTCAGCTCCGGTCGAGCGCCGCGAAGCGCTCCAAGTGATGCTCGGCATCGCCGAACTGTTGCGCGATCACGGTCAGGCGACGGAAGCTGTGGCTCACCTTCAGCTCCTCGCTCATGCCCATGCCGCCGTGCAGCTGGATCGCTTCCTGGCTGACGTGGCGGCAGGCGTCGGCGATCGTCACCTTGGCCGCCGACACCAGCCGCTTGCGTTCCTCCGGATCGGTCTCGGAATCGACCTTGGCGCAGGCGAGGAAGGCCATCGAGCGCGCCTGCTCGGCGGCGATCACCATGTCCACCATGCGGTGCTGCAGCGCCTGAAAGGTCCCGATCGGCACGCCGAACTGCTTGCGCGTCTTGAGGTACTCGAGCGTGGCGTCGTTGGCCTGCTTCATGACGCCGATCGCCTCGGCGCAGGCGAGCGCGGTGGCGAAGTCGACCACCTCCTCGATCAACGCCAGCGCCTCGCCCTCCTTGCCGATCAGCGCGTCGGCGCCGACCTCCACGCCCTTGAGCACGACGTCCGCGGCGCGCGTCTCGTCGATCGTCAGGTACGGCCGCAGGCTCACGCCGGCTGCCGCGCGATCGACCAGGAACAGGCTGATGCCCTTGGCGTCGGTAGTCTTGCCCGAGGTGCGCGCCGAGACCACCAGCTTGTCCGCCAGCGGCGCGCCGAGCACGACGCGCTTTTCGCCGTCGATCAGCCAGACCTTGCCCGCCCTCTTCGCGGCCGCGGCGACGTGCGCCAGGTCGTAGCGCGCGCCGTCCTCGGTCTGGGCGAAGGCCAGCTTCAGCTTGCCTTCGATCACCGCCGGCAGGATCGCCTTCTTCTGCGCCTCGCTGCCGCCGCGCGCGACGAACTGCGCACCCAGGCCCACGGTAGGCAGGAACGGCTCGACCACCAGGCCCTCGCCGATCGCCTCCATCGCGCTCATGAGGTCGATCGCGCCGCCGCCGAAGCCGCCCTGCTCCGCGGCAAAGGGGATGCCGAGCAGCCCCATCTCCGCGAACGTGGCCCAGACCTGCGCGCTCGAGCCTTCCTGCGAGGCGACGATCTTCTTGCGCGCCTCGAAGTCGTAGTCCTTCGCGATGAAGCGCCGGATCGAATCGGCCAGCAGTTGCTGCTCTTCGTTGTAGTCGAAGTTCATGCCTACAACCCGAGGGTCATCTTGGAGATGATGTTGCGCTGGATCTCGTTCGATCCGGCGTAGATCGTGGTCTTCCTCATGTTGCAGTAGCGCGGCGCGAGTCCGGCGGCGAACGAATCGAAGCCGTCGCCGCCGTCGGACGGCTTGAACGGCAGCGCGAGCGGCCCGACCGCCTGCATCATCAGCTCCGAGAGCGCCTGCTGGATCTCGGTGCCCTTGATCTTGAGCATCGAGACGTCGGCGCCCGGCGGCTGCCCGGTGCGGCGCATCTGGTCGAGGAACCTCAGGTTGGTGATCTCGAGCGCGGTGAGCTCGATCTCCACGCGCGAGAGCCTGTCGCGAAAGCGCACGTCCTCGATCAGCGGCCGGCCGCCCTTGCTCTGCTCGGCGGCGAATTCCTTCAGCTTGGCGAGCTCGCGCTTGGAGGCGCCGATGCGCCCGGTGTTCATGCGCTCGTGGCCGAGCAGGTACTTGGCCACCGTCCAGCCTTTGCCTTCCTCGAACACCAGGTTCTCGACCGGCACCTTGACGTCGTCGAAGAACACTTCGTTCACCTCGTGCCCGCCGTCCATCAGGATCAGCGGGCGCACCGTGATGCCGGGGGTCTTCATGTCGAACAGCAGGAACGAGATGCCTTCCTGGCGCTTGGCGGCGCCGCTGTCGGTGCGCACCAGACAGAAGATCCAGTCGGCGTAGTGCGCGAGCGTGGTCCAGATTTTCTGCCCGTTGACCACGTAGTGCTCTCCCTGGCGCACCGCCTTGGTCTTGAGCGAGGCCAGGTCGGACCCCGAGCCCGGCTCGGAGTAACCCTGGCACCAGAAGTCGTCGCCGTTGTAGATGCGCGGCAGGAAGCGCTTCTTCTGCGCCCCGGTGCCGAACTTGAGCAGTACCGGCGCGCACATCGACAGGCCGAAGGGGATCAGCGGCGGCGTTCCGGCGTAGCCGCACTCCTCCTCGAAAATATAGCGCTCGACCAGGTTCCAGTCGGTGCCGCCCCACTCCTTCGGCCAGGAGGGCGCGATCCAGCCCTTCTTGGCGAGCAGGCGGTGCCAGTGCAACAGGTCGTCGCGCGTGAGGTGCTCGTATTGCGCCATCTTGCGCCGCAGGTCGTCCGGCAGGTTGGCGCTCAGCCAGCCCCGCACTTCGTCGCGAAAAGCGAGTTCCTCAGAAGAGTAGTTCAGGTCCATGGAAGCGGCTCCTTGCAGCAGGCTAGTCTAGCGCAGCGCTCAGACGATCGTCACCCCGCCGTCGGCGACGATCACCTGGCCGGTGATGAACGAGGCGGCCGAGGAAGCCAGGAACACCGCAATGCCGCCGATCTCGTGCGGCTCACCCAACCGGCGCAGAGGAGTGAGCGCCTCGCGCTCCTTTCTGCGCTTTTCGTCCTCCCACAGGGCGCGCGCGAAATCGGTCTTGATCAGCCCCGGGGCGATCGCATTGACGCGGATGTTCTTCGGCCCCCACTCGGCGGCCAGGTTGCGCACCAGGTGATGGTCGGCGGCCTTGGAGATGCCGTAGGCGCCGATCACGGTGTTGGCCTTGAGGCCGCCGATCGAGCCGATGGTGATGAAGCTGCCGCCGCCGCGCTCGGCCATCCCGGGCAGCGTCATGTTGGCCAGCCACAGCACGCTCTTGACGTTGTTGGCGAAGATCTTGTCGAACGCTTCGTCGGGCAGCTGCGCGAGCGGCCCGTAGTAGGGGTTGGCGGCGGCGTTCGCCACCGCGATGTCGATCCGGCCCCAGGTCGCCAGCGTCCTATCGACCAGCGCCTGGAGCTCGTCCTTGCGCGAGACGTTGCAGGGCTGGGCGATCACCGGCCAGCCCTCGCGCTCGAACTCGGCCCGCACTGCCTCGCAGGCGTCGGCCTTGCGGCTGGAGACGACCACCTTGGCGCCGGCGCGGGCCATCTCGATGGCGATCGACTTGCCTATGCCGCGAGTCGAGCCGGTGATGAAGGCAACCTTGCCTTGCAGGTCGAACGGGGAGGGGGTCGTGGCGGCCTCAACGAAGTTTTGATATGCGAAATATGATATGACTAAGTTGACACCCCGACCGGGTGCGAACGAATATCGAAATGCGAAACATCCGCTGCATCCCGAAAAGACCAATCCAGGAGACGAATCGATGGGCGCACCAGAGGCCACTGCCCCCCTATCCCATGCGGGGGCGCCGTACAGCTACGAGCACGAAGGCGACCGCCAGTTTGCCACCACCCTGGCGCGCGGGCTGGAAGTGCTGCGCTGTTTCACCCCGCTCGAGACGATGCTCGGCAACAAGGAGATCTCGGTGCGCACCGGGCTGCCCAAGCCGACCGTGTCGCGCCTGACCTACACCCTGACCAAGCTCGGCTACCTACGCCACAACATGCGCCTGGGCAAGTACCAGCTCGGCTCGGCGGTGCTGTCGATCGGCTATCCGCTGCTCGCCTCGATGAGCGTGCGCCAGGTGGCGCGGCCCTTCATGAAGGAGCTGGCCGACTACTGCCACGGCTCGGTCTCGATGGGAATCCGCGACCGCCTCAACATGGTCTACGTGGAATCCTCGCGCAACGGCAATGCGCTCACCATGCTGCCCGACATCGGCACCGCGGTGCCGATCGCGCAGGCCGCGATCGGGCGCGCCTTCCTCTCCGCCTGCACGCCGGCCGAGCGCGAGGCGGTGCTGAACCAGATCAAGGTCAAGGAGCCGGAGTTGCACCGCAAGTTCCGCGCGGCGATGGACAAGAGCCTGGAGGACATTCGCGCCAACGGCTTTTGCGTCTCGGTCGGCGAGCTGCGGCGCGAAGTGTCGGCGGTCGCAGTGCCGATGCGGCGCACGGTGGACGGCGAGATCGTGGCCTTCAATTGCGGCGTGCCATCGTTCGCGCTCAAGAAGGGCCAGCTCGAGGACGACATCGGCCCGCGCCTGGTCGCCATGGTGCGCACGATCGAAGCGGCGCTCGGCATCCACTGAGGCGGCTTCAGGAGTAGGTGATCGCCTCGCGCCGTTCGGGCCGCTCGAGGTGCGGCACGGCGTTGAAGCTCACGCAGTGCGCGCGGCGCGCGCCCGCGCGCAGCTCGCTCAGGCCCGTGTTGCGCGTCTGCAGGTTCAGGTCGATCACCGTGCGCGGCGCCACGCCGAGCACGGCGCCGATCGCGCTCGAGATCGGCCCGCCCGAGCTCACCACCAGCACCCGCTCGGCGACGCCGCCGCGCGCCGCTTCGAGCGCCTGGCGCACGCCGGCCGCGAACTCGGCGAACGATGGATGCGCATCCGCCGCGAGCGTGCCGTCGACCCAGGCGTAGAGCGCCTCGCGCAACACCCGGAAGTGCCCGCGCCGGTCGGCGGCGTGCTCGAGCAGCGGCAGGCCGCGCCCGCCGAGGTGCGCGGCGAGCAGCACGTCCGCCTGGTACTCGTTCAGCCCCGGCCGGATATCCGCGGGCGGCAGCCCGGGCAGCGCATCGGCGATTCCGGCCAGCGTCTCGGCGTGCCGGCGCAGGCTGCCCGTGACCACGCGATCGAACGCGATCGCGCGCTCGGCGAAATACTCGCCCAGCCAGCGCGCCTGGCGGTGGCCGAGCGCGGTCAGCCGATCGTAATCGTCGGTGCCGAAGGCCGCCTGCGCGTGCCGCACCAGAACCAGTTCCGCCATCGCATCCCGCCGCTCGTGAGAAGGGGCCGACGATATACGGCGCGCGCGCGATCGTCCAGAATGTCCGCTGAAACGGGAGGGCACGACATGAAACTGCGCGACAAGGTCTGTGTGGTCACGGGGGGCGCGAGCGGCATCGGCAAGGCGCTGGTCGAGCGCTTTCGCGCGGAGGGCGCGCGGGCGGTCGTGGCCGCCGACCTCAAGC